>Ga0131853_10014848_pt1 | contig 14258 bp, 14 predicted proteins | sample TergutLab28metaG_FD_92764 | JGI IMG/M metagenome (GOLD analysis project Ga0131853, IMG submission 92764) | Labiotermes labralis P1 segment gut microbial communities from Petit-Saut dam, French Guiana - Lab288 P1 (version 2) (version 2) | ecosystem: Host-associated > Arthropoda: Insects >... | reverse complement strand
TTGAGTACAGTATCACGGCCAGTAAATTACGTCGCCAAGTGACGTAAAGCGGGATACACAGAAAGAAATTTCTTATAGAAGCACGCCTTCAGGAAGAGAATTTCTGTAACAGCAACTCTTGGCTGAGTGAACGAAGCTTCACAGTGATATGCGTGTGGTCTCCTCAAGTGCTGGGCGAAGGAAATAAGATCCAGTGCAAAACACATCTCCATAAGGAAATGAGTCAGTGGGTTAGCATGAAAACAAACAGAGGAGGTCTCCAAAGATTACAGGTGTCTATAAACTGCTATTCATGACGTGCATATGTACAAAATTTGGTAAAGTGGCCGGAGCGCAAATCTGACCACAAAACATAATATAATGTGGAGAAAACGTGTGCTGCTATAATACTAAGCCTGTACATTACTGTGCGGGGCATTTAAATGGCCGCAGCGCACCCATTTGGTGCGTTCGTAAGATACCGATTTAAAAGGATCGGGTGCGTTTGTCGGATAAAGGTTAAAAGATAAACACAACTCAACATTTGAGGTTATCACAGTGGTGTCTCTGATAATGCAAGTCTCACATTGTGCTGCTGGGTAAAGAATTCCTGACATTTCAAACGATCATAGTTCTGACATCTTCAGGGTAAAGCAGTCTGCTTGACCCTGCAAGTGTGTGCAGCATACATTTCAAAGACACATGATCTTGAGTGTCATCATGAATCACTAAAAAGTGACAATGCTTGGTTTCCATTTTGCTCCTGAACTTACACAGTCCAAAACCACACACTTAACCTTTAGACGCCTAATGTCAACTATAGTGGTGGTACCGCACCACTAACCTCTAAAGTTGCATTTTATATATTTATTCAACAAATATAGGTACTGAATATTTTAAACATGGTATATACCCTCAGTTTTTTTCTCTTCAAAATGCAGTTTGTTTCATAATTCTAACTTATTTGGTTCCTGTATTATTCACATTTTATATACAGGATGTGCTAAAATTAAAAAAAATAATTCCGGTGCCAAAAGGTTAAACACCACAGTAATCATAACAACTTGCATCGGTGTCGACACTCTCTCCAACTATACTTACAAAATGCCCCTCCATGAACATAAAATCCTATGCTGTAGTGGTACTTCTTGCACACATCTGGAATATTGCCCTTCACTACAGAGAAGAAAGCTTGACCACAGCGAAAACGCTCATACTCTTGGCGTCGAATTTCATTTGGTGCAGAATCTCTGAAGAAAGGCACGCTGTCAATTCTTGGTACAAGAGCAATCTGGAATGCAGTGAAATGTGTTACACCATTTTGTTAACACTGTAACCTCATCACATACAGCATAGATGTTAATGTTATGAAACTCTGCATTTTCCCCAAACAGTGTATTTGTTATATGCTTGTGAATATTGGACAGTTTCTTACTTATTCATCAACTAAAAATGAGGGGAGGTTGCCTTATAATCACACACAAACATAAACATGTTCCATACATATAGTTTCCTGAAAACTTAAGATTGTACAGGCAGGGTCATCGTATGAGAGCGGGCTAAGAAGCTTTGCCCCCTCTGTCACATTACAATAATGAAAAATGGATAAAGCTAGTTTCACTCAGTCACGTAATATCTCCCCTCCAGTATAGGTATTGTTGAACCCACGGCTATCCATAACTCTGGTTCAGTGCCAGTGAAAATTGGAAGGCTGTGAGGACATGCATTTGACTGTGCCATGATAGAATTCCCGACTGCAGAAAAACCTCCTTCAATCCACATTAATCACTGAATGAAGGCAGTGTATGGGGATAAATGTGTTGATGTAAGCACAGTTAGACATTAGGTACAGCAGTTTAGAAGTCAAGTAACGTTACACAGTATACATAAGCACAATATTTTTTATTCTTAAGCAAGGCTGCATGTTTCGACTAAAAGTTAGTCATCTTCGGGCCCTTACAACATTTTCGTTACCGGTAACAAAACTGTTGTAAGGGCCTGAAGATGACTAACTTTTAGTCGAAACATGCAGCCTTGCTTAAGAATAAAAAATATTGTGCTGACGTATAATGTGTAACGTTAATTGAACTGCAAGCACATCGTGATGCCTTCATTCAGAATAATAGAAGTCAAGGCTGCAGCATGCCAGTGGTTTCAGGAGAAAGTAAAACACATTTTTTTAAAGGTGGAATTCAAAAGCTTGTTAAGCAATGGCAAAAGTGTATTGAAGGTGGAGAAGATTCGGTGGAAAAGTGATCATGCACAGTTGTACATAAAGGTTACTAGCATATGTACTTTTTTTTTTATTGGAATATCTCCAAATCTGACATTCATAGAGCCGTGCAATGTAATATATTTCTACGGTAAAACCAACCAGATGCACCAATGTATCAAATTATTTTATTTTTGGGATGACACTCCACATGTTTTCATCTTGTACTCGCTAGCAAGCAGACAGCAGTATCTGTTTGACTTATGCCTGTTGCTGTATGAACAGTCTTGAACTCCTGACGATGGACGGAAAGACCGCCCGAAACATGTAGAGTGTCATTTCCAAAATAAAATGATACGATACATTGGTGCATCTGGTTGGTTTTACTGTAGAAATGGAATATCTCCCTTCATCAGTTTTAATGTAGCTGGAGGCTAAATTTTTCAACGCACTTTCGTATATGTAAGGTTGTCTTATATTCAGATAAACATGCTATGTGTTTTATAATTCTCAGATTAAAACAACTATTGTACTAAACAACAGTGCCTGATTCATCTTTGCATTGTAGACACCCTGTTTTTCTGTAATGTTAGACCTAAATTCTTAATTTTATTTAGATGAACTATGAACCTCCAAGCATGAATAGATAGCACATTATGGCACAGTTTTATCTCTGATGTTTAAATTCTGTGCCTGTGTGGTATGCTCGAAGTTTACAATCCGCTTGAATAATGGTGAGGTCCACCAACTTCCACTTTCATTCAAACAGATTATGAACCACTGCATGTTAAAGAGCACTTGTTTGTCAGGTTACAAAAATTGCTCAGTTATACTGCTCACACCATCTGTGCACTAGACAATCTCTTCACCAGTAAAACTATTCTTTGTTGGAAAATTTAATATCTATAAAAAACACCAGTTAAAAAACTGGCATTTTGAGATTAAGAGAATGGTGAACTCTAATTGCAGTGAAATGTAACCAGAAACACATATCCCAAATTGCAGAGTGGTAATAAACAATCAAAAAAGAAAGCCCATTACTGTGTCTCTTGAAACCTTACGCAATACCACCCGCCAGGTGGCATTTCCTTTCAAATCCCTTACTGAGATAAACGAAATGTCTGCAGTTTTATAAATATGAAGTATCCTCACATTCAGGCAGTTTGTGCATCAAAATATTACTCAAAGCAACAGCTGGTGTCCTCCTAGCAATATTATCTTTCTTTTAAAATATGTATATCTTTTTATTTTTGTATTTTTCTATCAGGGTTGATCCTAATGACAAAATGTAAATGTAAAGTAATCTGTATACAGGCCTGGACAGGCCTTTACAGCCCCAGGAAGTTGAGGCACCCAAAAGTTCTAGACACTCGGCAAATTAATTTGGCAGTGTCGTCAGCCCTACGCACCGGCCACTTCACCCACCAGGGAATATCCCTAGTACTCATTTCCACTATAGGCTGAGTCATACCAGGGACATAGGGTGGCCAGAAGGAATAAATCAATCAAAAATCCCACTTCCTAATGAGAAATTACACGTAAAACATTATTACAAAAAAAATTATATCCGAAATACAGCGAGATCAGAGGTGTGATCACTGCAACTTACAGAGTCCACAAGCACTGATGCTGTTGGTGTTTCTACTTCACTCTCGTATCCTTTGAATTCCAACCTAATCCTGTACTGCTTGCCAGCTTCAAGGCACACTGGAGGAAAAACTGCAACACTGCGAGCACCTACAAAGTGACAGAAATATTCATAATGTTTGCAATTTGCAGCATCAAACAGATCTTAGTAATGCATGACACCAAGCCATAAATTCAACGCAAGTCATAAAGGTCCTTTCAAAATTCACTTTGCCAGTAACTGCTTCTTCAACTTGACACTTCTTTAACTAACCTGAAGACAATGATTCCTGCTTAATGTCATCCTGAGGCAGGGAATTGGCACAAGGACCATTCCGATCAACAGGGCCTGGTCTCTCCACAATAACGCGAACATCTTCCCACTTCCCAGGTGCCTGCCATAATAAAGTATTTTGGTCAAGAACTCCATAAAATACATTAAACATGAACAATAATAGTGACACTATCTATGCAAATAAATTAATGTTATTAGAATGGAATCTATGTTAGGTTACATATATTGAAAGAGAAGAAAGGTGATATTCACCAGGCAGAGGAAAAAAATTTCTGTGCTTCCATTTGATGTAGAAGAATACAGCTGCTAGATAGTTATTCTGTTCGATAAAGAAAGAGTTTCCTTAGTGTGACAACATGTCTGATCCACCTACATTATTAGCAATGAAATTGATTTGGTGTCTTCTTGCCTTTGTACTACTTATGTCTCCACTACACACAAGCTGTATGTACAGTTAACCTACAATGGATGTACATTGCCCTACTGCAAGGTCATACAATCTAGCTGGATGTGTATTGTAATACTGCAACATAAATATTTCTTTCTATTTCACATGTCAATCCTAAAGCTGCAATACTCAAATTATAATCAGCATAGCAATAGCAAACAGACTTCCTATATTCTTTTACATTATGAAACATCAACCCCAGTCAGTTCACTAACCAACTATATGCACCAGGGTCCTTCTCAGGAAGCCAACAGTCAAGCAACCCCCCTGCACTGTATGGAAACTGAAGGTACATTACTATCTTCACAAGAGCCCACTGCCGGCCCCTGGCCTGGGACGGAGAAATACAGTTCAAGCCCTCCTTTCCCATTTCATTAAGTAACAACTCAATATTATCCTCCCATGTATGGCTTGGTCTTCTAAGTGGTCTCTTTGCTTCAGGTTTCCCCATATGTGGCACATTTCCCACCCATCTCATCCTTCCAGATCCGGTCACCCAAATAATAGTTGGTGAGGCATACAATTCATGAAGTTTCACATTATGCAGTTTTCTCCAGTCCCCCATTACCACCTCCTCCATAGGCCCAAATACCTTCCTGTGCATCCTACTGTCAAACATCCTCAACATATGTCCTTCTCTTTCACACCACACAAAACAACTGGCAAAATTACACTTCTGTGTATTCTAATCTTTATGCTTTCAGACAGCCAACAGGAAGACAACAGACACTGGTACTATGAGTTCGTGTATTTAGTCTGCTCTTAATTTCCAATTCTACTGGAATTCAATCAGTAGCTGGTGATTTATATAGTTCCAAGTACTCATTCAAAATCATGTGCAAGTCTGCCAGCAGGTCACCCACTTTATCCCTTACCAAGGTAACAGTAGGCTTGTAACTCACCTAAAATTTATTTATGTCTCTGTACAGGTCTGTAACATACTTGTTATACCTGAACCACAGGAGCACTACTTACTTGAGGTTCATATCTTATCACAATGTCATACTCCATGCTGGTCCTGATGTTGTCTATTATGAATTCCAAAGTTGAGCCCTCAAATGTTCTCATGAATCCTGTACCAGTCCAAGTGTTTTCTCTTCCATCACGGAATGGTTCACGAATCACAACTTGGCAATTCTAATAAGACAAAGTTTGTAGCTTTTTAATAAAATATTTTTAGTGAATGTACCCAAACAGCTGCTTGTGGTTTACAAGAACAGAATAAATAGCATGGCCATCCTTCATGAGACATGACTGGATGACACTTCACAAGCAATTCCACACACTATTCTGCTACCATAAACCTAGAAATTAAAATTAATTCATAAATACACAAAGTACTGTACTGAGCTACATCAATATTGCTTACCTCTCAAAGAAGCAGTTTAACAATTAATTAAAAGATATGTTATATTATAAATGCTCAAAAAGTCAAGCATTAATACACATATGGCTTCAAACTCTACACCAACCTTCAGATATTTTATGCAGTGTATTTCCAAAATTCAGCAACCTTGAGAAAATGTGTGGCCTGCTGCAACATTAATCAGGTTAATTTCCACATCATTTCCATGCCATAGGACAAATTTCCTTTTTGGCCAACAAAGATTAATGACCAAGTGGTAGGATTTTCTACTTTATGAACAAAGGTTGAGACCTTCAGCCCTGCTGATGACACATTCAACACCTGCACCAAATTCTTTGTATAAGGCCATCTGACTTGGGATTAGATTCAGGCGTTAACTTCAGCAATCTCCTCTACTAATATACAATATCCCTGAATGTAGGACAAAATAAATTGGTTTGTGATCATATTTACCTTGTGAACTGTGTTGCTTTTGACTGCACAAGTATTTCATACACTGTCCGAAGTTACTAAACATTCTACATACGACAAATTTCATTCTATGCCTATAACATGCAAAACTTTTGTAAAACCTCTAGTGATTCAGAAGTCCTTACCTCACTACAATTAGCAAGTTCAGCCTCATACACCAGGTAATCCAGCAATCCTGTAAAGTAGCTCTGTTCTGGCTGGTCACACATTCTACCAGTCACATGTGGACGACACCTATCAATCACAAATGTAGACCCATATTATGTTAAGCGCCCCTTTCTATTTTCTCGGCCAATTTTCAAACCATGTCACTTTAAAAATGTGCCCATGAAGATGTACCTGCACTGGCCAATGATGACATCACAGTTATTGTCGAAGGAGCCACCCGGATCACAGTCGCAAGCCTTACAACCATCATGGTCATCTGAGAGACCCCAGTGTTCTGGCAAGCACTGGTTGCAATCACGTCCAGTCACGTAACGCTTACATGTGCACTCTCCCGTGTAAACGTTGCAACCCTGGTTGTCAATTGTGCCCAGTGTGTTGCATGTGCAAGCTGGAAGTGTCCACAGATTAAAACGCCTTTCCTTGAAGCTGTAAATATTTCTGTTTGTAATTGTTTACATGATACTAGTCCCGCTCCAGTATTTGGATACTTTAAAAATCTTTTCAACATAACTGTGAAGTTCTCAACATAAAATTCACATGAAAAATACAAACTCTGAAATTGTTTAAACATGCATGAGAAAGATGTTAACACATAAATATTATATGATGGTATTTAATGTCCTATTCTTATCCTTGTACTTTTTACCATACAAGTAATGGAAATTTGGCAACTGGGAATATTAATGCCATGAACCATTTTAAGTAATATTTTTGCTAAAATTTCCTGCTTCTTAATAATAATAATGAAAGAACACATAAAACAACAAGAAGCAGCTAAATTTATGTATCTAAAATTAGCAAAAGAGCTTCTAGATTTTAATGCAACAACATGTAGCCAACATTCTGCAGATGTCTCGCCAGATGCATCTGCCAGCATAAAGACATCTTAAAGACATGAAATGTCACAGCTACATGTCACAGCCATAAAATTCCCAAATTCCCAAACTTCTTTTCTTGGTTTACACAAAGAGGAAGTTGATACGTACGTTCACATCCTTCAGGATTCTGACCATCAAAGTTCCAAAACCCGTTTTTACACCTGTCACAACGACGACCATCAACATTTACTTTACAGTGACAACGACCCGACTCCAAACCATTTGCCACATCCGTACGTGAGTCACATGCCCCGTCATCCAATGAACCACGAGGATCACAATCACAAGCTGAAACACACATACATGGAATGTTACAAGAATTCATGGTACTACTTTGTGAGACAACAACGCACATAAGAAACCCATACACTGACATACAACCACATCAACTCTACTCAAAACAATAAACTTCTTTAAGTTGTAACATTTTGTTAAGAACTTAACATGTTCCATATCTGTGCATTAAATGGATATTTCAAATCACTTAATAATAAGATCAACAGTGCACATAAGTAAAATATGTTTGTCACATATTATTCATCACCAACACATTTCGACTGACGTCATGATCATGAACAGGGTAACTTAAAAGATGATAAAAAGTCCACACAAACTGTTCAAATGCATCAGCGAACCACTCACTGTTACAAATGTCTCAAACTTCTTGCGCAGTCATTGAATTTCATCTTGTTTACTACTAAAATCTGATAAAACTCAATTTCTTTAAAACATGTACAAAGTGCACTGCTTTATGTAGTGAATGTGCACCCTGTATTATCTATGGGGGTGTTTGCTACCAGGGTGTAAGTTTGAGCAGTACCCCCTGGTAGCAAACACCTATCTAGAAAATACAGGGTGCACATTCACTACATAAAGCAATACACCTAATTATATGTTTTAAAGAAATCAAATTTTATAAATTTACGTAGTAAACAAGCTGAAATTCAATGACTGCGCAAGATGTTTGACACATTTGTAAAAGTGAGTGGTTCGCTGATGCATTTGAACAGTCTGTTTGGACTCTCTGTAATCTTGTAAGTTACCCTGATGATGACTGCGATGATGATCAAAACATATTGGTAATTAATAATATGCGATAAACATATTTTACGTACGTGCATTTGTCGGTCTTATTACGTGAGGTGTTTAGAACATTTTTCAACACAGCAAGCATTTAGGGATATGTGTTCATGTTTTCCTTTTTGAGTCTGGAAGTAAAGTGGAATTCACTGAAAGGTGTCAGTAAAAAAATTTCAGGTGAACATTTCAAATTTTAGGACACCACAGGAAGTTGCCACATCATGTATAAGCAAATGCAGGGGAGGAGAAACACCATACAAAAAAAAATAACAAAACAAGAAACAGAAGAACATCTGGGAGACCCCATGCATCTACTCAAAACGTTCTGTTTACACAGGTTATTCATTTCTATGCAACAAATACCTTGTACTGGAACAGCTAAACATAACATACAAATAAAAAAAATGATACAAAATTATACTTCTTTTGCAGAATTCTGTTTATGCAGTAAACTTTGATATAACTGTTGATGACATGACTTACAGAGACAAACTTCTGGGTCTGTCATTTCTCTGTCTGGGTCTTGATAGAAGAATGGTTTACACTGTTCACAGTTTCTGCCCATTGTGTTGTGCAGGCAACCATCACACACACCACCACTAACTTGACTTGTTGCCTCATACACTGCTGCATCAAAGTGGCAACTTGTAGCATGGTTGTTACAGTTGCATCCTGAAACAAACCTCAATGCATTATGTCAACATACATAAGAATGGGAATAACAATACTCCTCTGTATGAGACCAGACCACTGAACAGAGCAAGCAGAAAGTCAACCAATCAATTAACTAATTAACAAAACAATGACTTACATAAAACAGTACCAGAAAGAGTGGCTACAACATGTACAGAGGATGGGCACAGACTACCAAAACAAGCACTACAACATAAAACAAAAGGACGAAGAAACATAGGACGACTGAGGAAGAGATGGAGGGACCAACTTCATCTTGAGGATCAAGGAACAGGAAACACACCTAACCCTTCAGGAACATGATGATGATGATGATTTACATGAGCTTAAAACAGGCCATTCCATGCCAGTCACTGAATGAGGTGTGGATAAAATCCATGATCTTCAGGGTACTCTACACAGTAATAATAAGGCCTACCATGAATTGTTACATGAACCTCATATCTACTTATTTAAAGTACATGCAGTAGAAAAAAAGTATTGTAGCTGGAAATCTACATAAGATGGTATTTTTATCTTGTATTGTACAATTCCAGTGAAACAATGGTTAATAATTAACTGCAGGCAACACACACACACATACACATCACCACTCTACTTATCTGTATGAAGTTCCAGGTTCATTTTACAAAGAGTGCAAAATATTGTTTTGCAGACAGATTCTTTGCCAACCAAGAGCTATATGTAAAACATTTAGTGATAAAAAGATGCATTGAGTCCCTGCAACACCACTGTTCATTTTACATTTGCTACTTCAGAAGGATTTTAGATAACAATATTACTTTTTCCCTACAATTGTAACTGCTGTAGGTATATATCATCAAAGCAACAGCTATCTAATGAATCTTAATAATAAAGTCAGCCTAATCAAATGCACAAGATCACGACCAACTGCCCTCAAAACTGTCTGATTATTGGTGTTCATAAAGGTTTTTAAATTCTGATTCTATGAGCATCTCCAAGAAAATTTTATGTATGCATGCATGTATAAATGCACATAACTAGCCTTACTTTTACAGGCATTTGTCTGTTTGCCAATAGCTGGTTTCCATGGGAGGTCATTGTAGAAATCCTCACAATGTTCACAGTTTAGGCCCTTGGTGTTGTGTGTGCACTCACAACGTCCATGAACCATGTCCGTTCGTGGCTCAACATTAGGAAGTGGCAAGCAGCGTGAAGCATGTCCATAGCATGAACATGAACCTCGTACTATCATGTCATGGATTGCATAATAGTATTTCTCCTGAAATAGCCAAAAATAGAATCCATAATTTCGTGTCTAAGATGCTGCAAGAAATATTTATGTTTTGAAAGGGAGACAAATGTTAAGTTCCTTGCATTGGTACTGTTACACGGAGCAACATTAAATGGTGCAAAAATTGTATGCAGTTCCAAAGTCAGGATCACACTGTGTAGCACCCTGTATGTTAAATTCATTACATTATGTTACATAAATTGGAACAGGGTAACAACAGTGAAAAAATAACAACACTGGAGCTGAATGAAGCTCAAAGTTTCATTCCTTCACCTCAGACACCAAAATGTGATCAAGCTGCGGTACACATGCCAAAATTACACACAATGTTTCAAGACATTCTGAAGGACATCATACAATCCCTTGTGTATTTGAAGCTAAATCATGGTCCTCAAGAATGCTTACGCCTTTAAAATATTTCAATATAACAGATACACGACCGACACAAGATATCAGGCTCTCCAAACAGTCTTAAGTTGGGCAGAAGATTCCAAAAAATATCACTACAGATATTAAAGACTGCTCTATGACTTGAGGTTCTCATGGTAATGTGGATAAAGATTTTTTGGTTGTGATGTCAATGCAAATGAGGGAATAGCTGAGGATCAGGTTATCGGAAGTGACGCAGTGTAACTGGGTTAGTGTTTCCTGACATTTCAAAGAAATATAGTGATTCCTTCTTCAAGTGTTCAGGGGTCCAAGCAGAATGCCCAGTGCGGGAGACATGTGGAGACATATGGCCCTGTAAGCTTTCAGTTTCATGTGTAATGATGATACATTTTGAGCAGTGCAAGGTTAAACTTCACTCAGTAATTCATCCAATTCTTACCTGAATTTCTTCCCTGTTGTCCAGCAGATCATCACCCAAAGTATGCAATTTAGTGAAATTAATACGAAGATTTGTCATCTTTAACAGATTCTGCACTTCCTGTGAATATGGGTCATCAATTGGCAGGTTGGGTGGCAAAACTCGGAAGATAATCTGCATAGAAAAGAAAATATCACTGCAGATGCTGGTCCAGCATGAAGTGCAGACTTGGTGTGTCAGTGGGTGTTGGTCACTGGTGCTGCCGTTGCCAAGATTATATCAAATCAATAATATAATAATGAACTAACTCCACAGAGCAGAGTCCTTCTTGGAGGGCCAGTAGTCCCTCAGCTAGTCAGAGAACTTGCCCACATTTTATGGAAGCCAAAGGTTCAAAGGCTCATTACCACATTCACAAGAACCTCACCCCCTCCCCCACCCCCCTTCTGTTCCTATCCTGAGCAAGATAAATCCTGTCCACCCCCTCTCATCCCATTTCTTTAGTAATCATTTTAACATTTTGCTCCAATCTATGTCTAGATTTTCCCACCAAAACACTGAACGCACCTCTCCTCCCACCCCCCACACCCACACCCACACACACACACGCTACATGCCCTGTCCATCTCATTCTCCTCTATTTGCTCACCCAGATAATATCAGGTGAGGAGTACACATCACAAAACTCCCTGGGTGCAAGCTCCTCAAGGCCCCTGCTACCTCTCCCACCCTCAACATATCTTGTTCCCTTAATGTGAGAGACAAGAATTACAGAACTGAGGTAATCTATAACAAAGCCACGTAATTCCATTACAAGCTCCAGTCATACTCACATGCATTTGGAAGATTAGAGAAGTATACAATCTACTCACCTCACCATCAGTTGACGGTGCAACATTTGAGTACCTTGACTCACAGACTACATCTGTTAATGTTCTGGGATTATGTTTTGGTACATTGGGGAAAGATTCATCACAGTTGTAAGCAAAATATCTGTATACCTATAAGAAAAATGGAAACAGAATTGTGAATGGTTCTATAAATCATAATCACATGTAACTCAAGCCACTTCACAAAAACATTGTCGATTATGTCAATATTGTTTACCTGCCATGTTAGCCCAAAGTCATAAGATCTTTCTATTAACATAGCAGCTGGTCTGAATGTTTTGAAGGTGATTATCAAGTGTGTGAAGTGAAACTCGGCCTCCAGGTCTAACTGGATGGTAACATTCTCTACTCCATTCTCAGACTGCCACCAGGATCGTTGACGAGTCCTGTGAATAAGTTGCACAATTTCTCATCAGAAGTTACCTAACCAGTAAAAAATAAAACGTACAGTCGTGTCTATAAAAGCCAAAAACATATTTTTCTATGCTCAAGAACACAACAAGTCTACCTCCCTACACTTTTCTGGAAACTGGCAACAAGAAATTTTAACGGTACACAATTGTAAATATTGTGACATTATTGTACTAACATCTACTGAGCTTTAATCAATAAGCTCAGAGAAAATATAATGACGAACTTCAATAAAGGCTATTACAACTATTGTTGTTATCTATTTACATGTAGTTTGGATGTAATAACATTTACTGCTTACACAGCACACAGAAGTGACAGACTGGTTCACACACAGTACTGTTACTTCTTCAGTTCCAAAAACTGAATTTGGCAACTTAACTTCAATGACAGCAACTCCATTCCAAATTTAATGAAGATCTGTTTAGCCACGCTGAATCCCTGCTGAATGATATGGCTCCACATAGACATGTTACTGTACCTTGTATATGCACAAAAGTAAAGTGTTTGCTTACGAGCTACCAGTCATCTCCAATCTCAAAAACTTGTACTAGTTACTTTATCAGTCACAAGGACATAAACTTGATACAGTTTGTGAACACTGCCCACAATTATCATATATATAACATGAGGCTGAAATTCACTGCTTTAACAGCACTCACTGATATTACAGCTCATAAATTCTTTTACAGTATTGCAGCCTTACCATTTTGTTATCAGTGTGGCTCCTTGTGGCTTCAAATATAGCCAAATAATAAGGAAATAACAAAGTTAATTTCTGTGTAGCATAAACTGTCACAATGAAGGCTTACGGGTTTCACAGTATCACCTTGCTACAAGTGCAACAGAAAACAACTAAATGTGGAATCATACCCTCATCAAGATAACAAGAGTGACGAAATTTAACAACAACACCATGTGGTTCACTCAAACTGTTTATTCAACTGCACTACATGAATTTCTTACAAATCTACTCACCCTGGAGCATAACGGTACACAATGTTTTCTATACGGTGACTAAGACGTGGATTGTTTGAATTCTGCGGCCGAGAATCGCACCAGAAACACTTCTTATGGTCCTCTAAATGTGACACGATACAGTACCGCTCCTGTGAAACAATAAATGCTTCCTGTTTATCAGTGTTACCAACAACCCAAATGCATAACATTGAAGCAAAAAAAATAAATTAATTATATTAATTACACCAGGAAGAAAAATCAGCATATGGAGATATAATGAACACAAGTCTGCATCACCACAACACATGAGCAGTCTGGGTGCATGCTAAACAGTGCCAACCACCATGCCCTACCTGTTCTCACAGAACTGCCAATTAATAAACACTTCTGTATCAGAAGGCTGAATACAGATCTAAACGAAGTTCTCTTTGCTCTGTCACAAAAGTATTAGTTTTGTATAATGCTTTGACATTAACCTTTTGGCGCTGGAATTATTTTTTTAATTTTAGCACACCCTGTATATAAAATGTGAATAATACAGGAACCAAATACATTAGAATTATGAAACAAACTGCATTTTGAAGAGAAAGAAACAGAGAGTATTTACCATGTTTAAAATATTCAGTACCTATATTTGTTGAATAAATATATAAAATGCAACTTTAGAGGTTAGCGGTGCGGTACGACCACTATAGTTGACATTAGGCGTCAAAAGGTT
>Ga0131853_10014847_pt1 | contig 14258 bp, 12 predicted proteins | sample TergutLab28metaG_FD_92764 | JGI IMG/M metagenome (GOLD analysis project Ga0131853, IMG submission 92764) | Labiotermes labralis P1 segment gut microbial communities from Petit-Saut dam, French Guiana - Lab288 P1 (version 2) (version 2) | ecosystem: Host-associated > Arthropoda: Insects >... | reverse complement strand
TGAGGGTGTTTGAGAATATGGTGTTGAGGAGAATATTTGGACCTAGGAGGGACGAGGTAACGGGGGAATGGAGGAGACTGCATAACGAGGAGTTAAGTGATCTGTACTCCTCACCCAATATTGAGCGGGTGATAAAATCGAGAAGAATGAGATGGGCAGGGCATGTGGCGCGTATGGGGGAGGAGAGGGGGGCGTATAGGGTCTTGGTGGGGAAACTGGAGGGAAAGACACCACTGGGGAGACCTAGGCATAGATGGGTGGATAATATTAGGATGGATCTCCAGGAGGTGATGTGGGTATGTGGACTGGATTGGGTTGGCCCAGGATAGGGACAGGTGGCAGACACTTGTGAGTATGGTAATGAACCTTCGGGTTCCATGAAATGCGGGGAATTTCTTGACTAGCTGCAAACCAGTTAGCTGCTCAAGAAGGACTCTGCACCATGGAGTATATATATATGAACTAAATTAGTATTTTAAAGTTTGGCACACACAATAGATATAAATTTATGAATATTCTATTCTTTAACTACATATTTAGTTTTTGCATCTGTATTTTAGATCTTGTTTTCTACAAAATGTAATTGCATGAATGTACCAATCCTTATCTGATATGCAGTGGTGCAGTAAATTATTTTTTGTCCAGTAAGTACTGTATCCTTATTATTTGTTATATTAGAATAATTTACATTTTGTTAAATCCTCAAACATCATACTAGGCCTAGTAACTAAAAATGTTGTACACTTTTATACTGACTTCACTTACTGACTTCTTAAGCAAATATTTTTGTTATTATTATGTACAGTATTGACTATTTCCATATCCACGTGGATTTTGTAATCCTGTAAGGATCCACAGAATAAGAATAAATAATATTATGTGATTATGATATGACATATGATATATGACATGAAAGATAATGTGATATATATGATATATGATACAGTATGATATGATAGGATACAATAGGATACAATACACTACAATATGATATTATATGACAGACTGAGAACCTCCCAAATGTGAAGGGCATGTATTACTGGTATGTTCAGTTTCACAGACACTATGAAATGTGAGATACACTACAATATGATATGATATGATATGACAAACTGAGAACCTCCCAAATGTGAAGGGCATGTATTACTGGTATGTTCAGTTTCACAGACACTATGAAATGTGAGCCTATCTGCTAAAAAGCTGTACCTTTGGATGAAAATGGTATGCAATGGAAGAGAAGGTTACTATGAGGCCAAAGTTTGTAAAACATTCTGAAGGTAATTGATGACCATATCAGGGACTTTCTTATAATATAATGAAATGGAATGAAATAAAATAAGATAAATAGAAAGAAAATAAAACAAAATGCTGCAATGGCAAAACTTGGAAGGTTCAACAATATTAGTATCAAATTCCAATGGGCATTTTGCTAACCAATTCCACCAAACTCTCATCTACACAATTTATTCTCTTATGATCCATCTTAATATTATATTCCCATTTCAGTTTCGGTCTTCCATGTGGACCTTATGCAAGAGGTTTCTACACCATAATACTGTATACGTTTCTTATCACTCTGATCACAGCACAGTACTGAGCCCATCATATCTATCACAGATACCTGGATTTCACTACCCTCTTAACTACATGGCCTGTTCAGATCACAAAGGTCTTCTTCATTGCACTGTAGCCTAAAGTGCCTGCTCATTTAATCTGATTAGGTACAACCGTATAGCAGATCACTTGGTTTTATCAAATAAACAGTACACTTTCAGTGTTGTTGTCTGTCTTTGAATTCTACCTTTGCATTTTGAATAAGTTATGTTAAATGTCTTTTCATTATTCACTAAAAACTTATAAGAAAATTCTGAAAAACTGAAGTTATGTTCATTGTGTGCTACCTAATATTATTTATTATGGAACTTGTTTGCACACTTTTCCACTAAATTTATAAAAACATAAATAGATTGCAGAGTCTACCACATTGTAATCAATCATATCCTACGTTGCCATGCCTCTTACCTTTGAAGAGTGGGACTGCTCTCCACAGTTTTGTTGTTCCTTCTTGACAGAATTGGCCTAGTCCAATTTCAAGAAAAACTAGAGGAATGCCAAAAACTAGGCTGATACAAATGTACACGATTAGGAAAGCACCTGCAGAATGCAAAAAAGACACATTACAAGGGTCAGAAGATATAGATGAGCATAAGTTCAGATTTTGATTTAATATTGCTTCATATGAGACATAACACAACATACCATGTTACAATGTATGTATAATATACATAAATAGACAGCACATCAATTCTGATACCAAACACTGCAGTACAGTGGGTAGCACCCCTGCTTGTCAAGATCTGACTCAAAGACCGCCTATCCTGCAGTATGGCATAGTTCTCCTCAACCCCAACAGAAAAATTCCAAAATACTAGTACCTTCAAATAGGCTGTGACTGCTTCCTTCCCTATCCTTTCCAGTTCGTTATTTAGTAATCTTCACACCTTTCGACACTATAAAGTTAGTGTGACTTTCAGCAATGATACATAAACCATAAATAAATGATATGCACCTCAGATAACCTATGCCAAGCACCAGGCCTTGTAATGAGTGATTTGATATCACAAAAATGAAAATTAATTACACCTAAGAGAATGCGATATGTGGGGAATGGGAGAAATTTGGCAGTAATGCCCTAAACTTGTATTTGGGCAATGTCTGGTTCGGATATTGGCTGGACTATCGGCTATCCCACCTAAGAGGTTTTGAGAGTTTTCTCAGTTACTCCAGCAAGTACCAGGATAGCACCTTGAAGATGCCAAAAATCTATTCCCATATGGCAAAGAGGAACTCATATTTCACTAGTGGCCTAGAGGTATTTGAGGAGTTACAATGGACTGAGCATGCAGCAGATTATGTTTATTGCAAACTAATTGCACTGGTTAACATGCATGTGATTATTTCCTTGATTGCTTTACTTATTTATTCATTTATGACTGCTGTATTGGAATAGGAGTCATAATCATATACATGTTAACAAGTACAGTAGCTGGCAATACAAGTATTCTTATAAACATTTTTATTGCAAAGAAAATGTATATTATCAGGTTTAAGCATTTATTAGTGCAAGGCAACATATGTGCTAGTGAAGTTAAATGAGTATTTCTCATACAGTTACATTTGTGACATGTTCTATACCATTGGTATGCTTGCCTGCAAAGTGACACAGTTTATAAAAAAATAAATACATAGACAAATAAATGATCATGTAAATAAATACTCTGATAAAGGAAGTTATTGGTATGGAAGGTAATTACTAGAAGAATGCAAAATTGTTGTTGCTCATTATTGTTGTTGTTGTTGTTATGAGAGGAGGAGAAAAATAAAAAGTAGGAGGAGGAAGAGGAGGGGAGAAGGAAATGAGGGAGAGAAGGGTCAAGGGTAGAAAGTAGAAGTATAAAAACTTTTGAACTGGAAATAATATTGGTTCTAAATACTTTGAACCCCTTTACATAATCCTCACTACAGTCACCTCAGCCTCGCGCTCCACAGGCTAGAGATCTGGGCGTTACAACCACAACAGATTTCTCACTAATTACTTGACATCTCATACCTCATGAAGAGAAAATCTCATTAATTTTTCGTTGGAAGAAGATACTTCATGTAAATCTGATGCAAGATAAGTCCACACAAAAGCCAACACAGTAAAAGTGAAAGACAAGTCGACTTTCGAACTGCTACTTACCGCCACCACTGAGATACACGACGCGAGGAAGTCGAAGAACGTTGCCGAGACTGGCAGCGAGGGAGAGTATAGTGAGGGTTGCGCTGATGCCAGGCATGCAGCCACAGTTCGCCTGAAACGTAACACAACCGTCACAAGACGTCGACCTCTGTCCGTCTTAGAACGTGCGAAAGTAAAAGGTGGGAACAAACGGAAGTACAAATAACCCACGTTAATATTGTGACATGATTCTTATGTTGTGTCTTAAAGCATTAAATACACACACAAAAACTGCACTATTATAATACAGAAATTAATGACCTTGTCTTTCATAGAGAACGCACTGTAGTACTGTACAATTTTTAAGTAAATAAATGAATAAATAAATAAACAAATACGGTAATGCGCGATATCAGAAATATCTGGAAAGTTTTGAAATGTGGTACTAGATAAGGATGAAAAAGCTGAGTTGGACTAATCGTGCGAGAAATGAAGTATTACAAGGAGTGAAGGTGGAGAGGAATATTGTACATAGAATAAAAAGAAGGAACGCTAAGTGTATTGGTCAAATGTTGCGTTGGAACTGCCTTTTAAGGCACGTTATTGAAGGAAAGATAAGGGGAAGGGCAGAAGACGACGTAACCACCTACTGGAAGACTTTAAGGAAACGAGAAAATATTGGAAACTGAAAGAAGAAGCACTAGATCGCACTCTTTGCAGAACTCGCTTTGGAAGAGGATATAGACTGTAGTAAGACTACAGAATGAATGAAGTACTCGTAATGAATGAAAGAATGGACAATACTCAGACAGGACCAACATCATTTCCTCTGAACTCACACGTCAGGATATGAGAATAGTGAAGTCTTCCTCACATCAACAAGCAAGATCAACTCAGCTCGAATATATGAGGGGTTAGAGACATCCACTGTGCCGAGTCACGTTCGTGATGGTTGCGTCCCATTTCATCCGACCTGACAATGCTGCCCGTGGTCTACCTTACTGTTCCAAGTCACGGTCATAGTATTATTCTTTTCAGTGACTGGTGTGAGGAGATATTCCTTCATGCACTCTCATGATAATAGCGATGATACAGCTGCTCTCGACATTTTCACTTTCACAGCTCTTTTTATAATATTTCGGCTATCCCTTTCTTTGACTCCTTTTGTAGCCTACTTTCCTTATTCGTGAGCGAAGGTACTGTACACGTACGGTATCATGTCATCCATCCTCAAAACGTCAGAATTGATCGATTTTCATGAAAATTCGTAGGCATGTCACGCTATAACATGCTATTCCAAACTCGTGCTTTTTAATTCAATATCATGCGGCCGTGTAAATGTTTGCGGAAAAGATATTAGTGACATTTAAAGCATGGCCCTGAAATTTCGAAGGATGTCCAAAATCTCTATGTAATATTTTTTACAGTGTTAAGATGCCAACACAAAATATACAATTATGATTAACTTTGTTCAAAATAATTTTGAGGCTAACTGAAAATAGGACATAATTTAGTACGAAGATACTGTCACCCATGTTGGCTTACAAACTTTGTATGAAGCAGTTTTTATGTTAAATATGACAACCAGTGCCCAGCGATTTTAAATATAACCTCAAATGCCCACAAAGAAGTTGGCATTTGAGGTAATATTTAAAATCGCTAGACGCTATTCAGGACTACAATCTAGAAATCGTCGCAGAAGAAAGTAAGGGTATGTTCATATCCTGCACCCATAGTGCAGGGGGAAATCGTAAGATATACAACAGATCACTTGAAAATACGAAAAATTTCAAATATTTTGGAAAGACTGTAATAAATCAAAATTACGTTCATGACGAAAATTTCCTGAAGGGTAGATGAAATACCACAAGTAATTTCCATTGAAGTCCAATAATTTCATCATTTGTATAGAAAAGCCAACATTTATATTCACGACAAAAGTGAAACTACTTGTTGTTATGTATGGATATAAATGTCGGTCCCTCACATTAAAGGAAGAACATAGGATGCGGGTGTTTGGGCTGAGGAACTTATTGGGATCCAAGACACAGAAGTTAAGTTCAGGGTTGCATCCACATCGAGGTAAGCTGTGAAGACTGAAGAAATGGGTGAAGTATGTCATGGGTACAGTCATAAAATTATTCAAGTGTAAAAACTGAAGGTACCGTGCAGCAAACCCAGGAAATTAGGCTAGGGTATTAGCTTCGATATGAAAATGAGGGGGTAGTGTGGAAGATATTAAACACTGCCTCAGCTTATAGCCCATAGTTTTGCTGTTATAATTACAGTAATGGACCTTGGATTTCACAAAAGTTGGGGATTTCTTTACTGATTATTGCCGTCACAAAAAATAGCGACGCTGATTGCATATTCGTGATAAGACTTGTGCACAAGGAAAGTAGCGTGAAAGTACAGGGGCGTTACACGGCCTAATATTGTGATGCAGTTTTTATAAATCCAGCTTCCTATTATGGAGGTCCCCAGTTTAAATCTCGGCATTTAACGACTGTACGTGTTACACAGCACTGAGAAGAGTACGAATGAAATTTTCCCTACAGCTTGTGCCGTATTTCTGACGAACCTACACCGAATATGATCGAGATTTGTCGGATAATTTCGTAAATTAAATATGGACCTACTGACTAACAAACACGACATCCTCATAAACAGTTTGCTTCCATTTGTGTACTTAGCGCACAATGACATGAAAACCCCAGTAACACCGTTAGAACTTTCAAATTTCTGATTAGGAAATTGTGTGTCTTCAATAAATTTTATTTCAAATCCAAGTGTATGTATTCTCCAAATATTTTCCTTGCGTTGTGACATGCTCATTTACCGTCAGATTCATTCAACTCAGATACAAACTTCTTATCCCTCGTGTTATCAGCCACATCCAAAAGAATGTACTTGAGGCAACAAGAAATTTTACGAGATTTAAATGTTTTGTTCAGATTAAAGGGCACGTAGGTTAAACGACACTGTATTCAAACAACTGTCTCCTTTTTATTTCGTTGCATGTAGGCACACCATATCGATAAACATGCCAAATAAAAGTTATAACATAGTCTACCTTATATAAGATTATATTTTTCTCACAGACAAGTACTGAATTTGAGACGGCCTTTGACAAAAGTGGAAAAATTCAGTCCAGCTTCATATACAGATTTACAAACAATGTCGGTCTTCTTGCGATCAAAATTAAATTCGCCCAAAATTTCTAAGTACACACCCGTTCTAAGGAATTTATTATAAATTTGTTTGATAACTTTCGAGATGACAAACGCCGAATTAAGACAAGTGAACAGGCAAAGTGAACAGGCGCGAACTTCATAATGCGTTAATGTTTAACACTTCAGGATGAGATTTCACAATACACTAAGCAAATCCGGTAACAACCACGCAGCCAAAACAAAATGGTCATATTCACGTTATTTAAAAAAAAACGCTTAAAAAGGTCACGTGTACTCGTACGCATGTCACTTAACTCGGAAGCGCTGTTGACTTGTAAAAAGCGAGGCACAGAGCTGATACAAACTTAAATTACGTTAATGCCAATAATGTGTGCTATAACTGAAGAATAAAAAACAACTAGATGCCACTTATTATTTTATTGCATTTCTTATAGGCTCAACATGTTTCGGGCACTACTATGCCCATCATCAGGAGCTCGCGACTATAACGTTGATTACCACATTGGTCGTTTCGTTCTTGGTTTGCTGTAGGTTGGAGGTTAGGTGCGATTAGGCTGGAGTAGTGTCCGGGCTGCAGCCTGCAGCCCGGACACTACTCCAGCCTAACCGCACCTAACCTCCAACCTACAGCAAACCAAGAACGAAACGACCAATGTGGTAATCAACGTTATAGTCGCGAGCTCCTGATGATGGGCATAGTAGTGCCCGAAAAATGTTGAGCCTATAAGAAGTGCAATAAAATAACAAGTGGCATCTAGCTGGTTTTCATTCTTCAGGTATCACAATGATGCACGGTCAAATAAACATCAATGTTTGCTATCTCCAGCTTCTGACTGTTTGCTCCCTTCTTAGCAGATAACTGGCGCATATTAGCCGACGCATTACATTCAACATTGCTCACTACAAGCCACGGGGTATGAACAATTCACCGCCAATTTGCTCTGTTCGCTGTCATACTTCATCGTTAAATTAATGTCTATGAACCGAACCAAATAACTACATGGCAAAGCCTTTCCTGAGAAGTTAAGGTACTCGCTCGGTCAAGAAATAACCTCATTTCAAGAAACCCAAAGACACTAACCGTGTTGGCAGGATTCTGGTCCCCATCTTCATATCCTGTTACCGACAATAGGTTTTGATAATCCCCATTTTGTCTCATATAAGCTACATCAAGATTCCAAAGTGATTTATTTTCGTAGTGTTCGACTGAAGTTACTTTCAATACCCACAATGTGTGTCACATGTTCCTTCCTTTTTATCCATCCAGATTTAATCACCCTGATATGTGCAAAGTAAAAATAGTAACTACATCGCGATCTTCTCTGACTGAATTAATCTGTTTCATTATATATATATACAGTGGCGTACCGAGGGAAGGTGTTTGGGGGTTCAAACCCCCCCCCCCCCGAAATTCCAAAGGTCCTCCAAAATCGTGCCAAACTCAACCCAATTGTGAAAACTGTTAAAAATTGCTGAATTTAGTACACCAACACCACAAGATGTTCGGAAGAAAGGCAGTAAAATTCTAAAACTACCTAGGTTCGCAATTGTTTTACATTAGCAATGGCAAATAAATTGGTTGTCATCATAAATAGTCTTAAAGTACCAAAAATTAAGAAAATTTTACTATATGAAATGAAATTTCTTGTACCAAATTACAGCCGCCTCCAGAACCACTAACTATGGGGCTACCGCCCCCAGATCCCCGTTCTCTCTGTCCTCAACTGAATTTGTTGAACCCCCCCCCCCGAACAAAATTCCTGGGTACGCCACTGTATATATATATAAACACTATATTTCCTAGTCAGCACCCCGGGCGCTGATTCAAGATAATTACAAATATGCATAATAATATTAATATGCATTTATTCCCAATCCGCCCAGAATAGCCACCAACTGCGATATGAGGCATATGCTCGAATGTGGAAATAACGCTAAGAAACATTGCAATTTCAAAGGCAATCATTATATATCGCTGAACGTTATAAACAATATAGTTATGGCGGTGCTTCACTGGCTTCACAGAGAACAAAACTAGAGAAGCCGGTGGATCGTATAAGAAAAGTCCTTGTAGCGATGCTTCGCTCTCTTCATGGGATCATAAAACTCGACGTTGTACGTCGGTGAACGCTATAAGCGGGAGCTTTACTAAGATGATTCATTTTATTGACACTCCGAATTAGTGGTGCTTCCTTCCACGGCGCAGTGTTGTGTTCGTGCTGCCGCTGAAATAAATAAGACTGTCGCTTTCGAAATAGCTGCAATACACGTACCGACTAGCATGACACAGCCATTTTTCTTAAGTTTAAATTATGGATAAAGGTTGGAGATAATCCTAGGGTTGACATACGTGAATATTGAGGGAATTTACTGAACCAGGCACACAGGTCTGCATGATTCATATCGCAGGATTCTGGACATGAAACTTCCGTGAAGTTCTTTTAAATTTTCTGCATTTTGTTAGGCTGACACACAAAGAACAATTCTCATGATTATACAATATAAACCAACAAAATGCGCCTTTTCTAAACTGATATTTTAACCTTTTAAAGCCTACTGGTTACGTGATGCACCAACCAGTTTAACATTCAACAACTGTACGCTCTGCCCACACTTTTTTATTTATTTGTTTTGTGTTTATCTGAGAACAAACAGCGACTTGTGCCACTTACAGCATAAACTGATTGGTTTTTGTAACCGAGATGAAAAATGTTTACAGCGCGGTACGGACTGGGTCTTTAAATAGAGCAGTCTGCGCTTCGTCTTTAAAGGGTTAATGTACAAGTTGTATGAACATCGAAACCGAAAGCTCATCTTCCTGAAAACTGTGTTTATATACAGATATAGTATAGGGTGTTTTACACCTTGAAATTACAATAGAAGGCCTTCTATTGTAATTTCAGCACGTAACACGCACTGCTACCTACCTGTATATAAACACTGTCTTCCTGAAGACGAACATTCAGTTACGAAACATGTAGAAGACATCATACATTAAAGTGTTAGTTTAGAAAAGTCTCATTGTGTTGGTTTGTATTGTATTGTATTGTATAATTGTATTGCAATGCACCTTGCAATAAACATAAAAGTATTTCTTACGGTATATGTGAGAGTCCTTGTCGGGAACCAAACACACTGAGTGGTTACAAGGATTTACTCAGTTATGACAAGGGAATAGTTTGAAAACGGTCGATATCACCTGTTAATCCTGCGCCACAATTCGACTCTCGTTGTTAGCATGTTTTAAAGAGTCCAGTCACAATTCAGTTTACTTCAGTTCCTTACTTATGTGCAACCGAACAGCCTAGTGATAAAATGACAGTACAGCAGAAGCAGAAGGAGAGAACAGCAGCTAAAAATAAGGGGAGAGCCGGGTCAAAAAACAAAACAAACAATTATAATTCAATTAAAAAACAGAGTTGGATCGAAAGGAATAAATTTATACTTTTCAACTGTAACACTTTTACACCACGTGTATAGATTTGGCTGACTTTGTTTCATGCGGTATTTCTTTGTTTTTATTCCCTGATGAAGGTCCCTCGCGGATCGAAACACGTAGGAATGTTCAGTGTGATATTATGTTATAAATATCTAATGAACAATTTTGTGAATTTATCGGTTCGGTGTAGTGAAGGCAATAATTTTATTCTTGAAGTTCATGTAAGCCACTCTAAACTTTTCGGGAAAACCTGTGCAGAATGCAGATAATTAATGATGATGACGACGACGACGATGATGATGATGATGATGATGATGGTGGTGGCTGTCACTTTGCCATTCATTAGCCGCTACCAGGGAAGAGATGCAACCTGTGGCTTCTAACAATGTGTTCCAACGCGACTGCCGGTCCTACCCACAATATTATAGCGGCGCGTCTCCTGCGTTTGTGTTCATTTGCATGAAATCTGATTAATCTTGCAGTCTTCGCCTCCACTGAATTCGCCGACGTATGTAAGTTTCAGCCAAAAGGTTAAGTGGTGTAGCAGTAATCAGCTAGACCAACCGTGCTTAACCTGGATCCATGGATAGATTTCAGGGAGACCGTCAACTTGGATGGTATAAAAGTTTCAACTTTATTTTCACTAATCTAACCTAACTGAAGTTTATCTTTTCATTTAATAATGAATGTAGGCAACAAAGAAATTAATGGCCCCTGGACCCCAAAAAGTTTTGTCAACCTCCATAAATCTCACTCTCTTAATTTTGTGCATTTAAATACTTTTTTCAGAGAAGGGTTCCGTCGGTTTCACCAGACTCTTAAAGGGGTCCTAGGCACAAGAAAGGTTTAAGAACTCCTTCGCTGAACCACTGTTTCTCAGTGTACGGTTTGAGGACACCTACGGTCAGCCAGACGATTGGTCTCTCTATTGTTACTTATAAGGGACACACATTGTAGTGAATACTTTTTTGTTATTCTATAAAACCTGCTCATCTGGAATAATTTTATAATAAGTGTACCAATTCTGCTCATAAGACAACACAAAATTTTGTTCCTTTGAGGATTTCTCAATTTTATTTTTATTTTCATTACTTCACTACTCTTCGGAAAAACATAATTTTGAAAGCAATGTTTATATTGACTTAGCAAACTGTTTTAAATTTTGAACACATTTCTTGTTTGTAATTATTCGAACATTGTTACTTCGAGTTGTGTTTGAGGAGTCCCTAAGTGGAGAAAATTTTTGTGAGCGGTTCCGCATGCTTAGTGATTCTTTGTAAGGGGTCTTACTCACTATGTAGGGATTACTTCCTAACACAGCAATAAAAATCGGCCTTTATAAGGGACATGAAGTCTGTTGTCTGTGAGGTAGGAATGTTAATTTTTATACATATCTTACGTAAATATCAGTATTCAAAGGCGTTAGAAAGTAACGGCTTATTTTGCATGTGCGAACAATAGCACATAGGCCGTTTAAAACTTGGGCACTTCCGCTTTATTGAGAATACACTCATCGATGCGATGGAAGCATGTAGACCGCGTAGTGAGCATGAATGTTAAGTTTTAGAATTTCTTTTGTCTTATGAGTGTAAAAATGTGGACGTAACATGGCTAATAACCCCGGGAAGGAGTGGGTGTTGAAAAATCGACCATGGGTATGAGGAGTAAAGTCAAGGAATCAAGTTAGGAGAGGGATGATTGGTTTGAACCAATCCTTTATATATATATATATATATATATATATACATACCCCTTTCCCCTCCACTGACACCCCAAATTTTTATTTGTTCCTCTTCAACTTAGTAGCACAAAAACTATTCTTAGGTAGAAAAATTGGGAGGAATTTTCCCCTTCCCCCCACACCAAGTTACGCCAACGATTAAAAACTATTATGTAAAACGTGAAACTAAATCGTTAGGAATATCAGGAGTGTTCAATAAAAAGTACGTACATTGCCTAATTGCGCAACAAGCAGGTTTGAAACATAAACAAGTACTAACACCAACGCAAATGAATGAAGGTCAGAGTCAAGTTATATATATCAACACAGCAAACAACATAATGCCAGATTTGGGTTACTCACCAAAACCTCAGCATCGCTTTCCAGCACAAAACTAAAGACCATCTAGAGAATACAGGCTGTGTGTATGTGTGTGTGTATGTGGTGTGTGTGTGTGAGTGTGTGTGTGTGTGTGAGTGTGTGTGTGTGTGAGAGTGTGTGTGTGCGTGCGAGTGTGTGTGTGTGAGTGTGTGTGTGAGTGTGTGTGTGTGGTGTGGTGTGTGTGTGAGTGTGTGAATGTGTGTGTGAGTTTGTGTGAGTGTGTTTGTGAGTGTGTGAGTGTGTGAGTGTGTGCGTGTGCGTGTGTGTGTGTGTGTGTGTGTAGATTGCTTTCTACTCTGTTATAACTGTAATCCTGAAGTCCTTTCGTGCACGTTTAGCCACCGTTCCTATGCTTCTGTTGCAACGCGATCGCTACAAATTTCATAGCGCGTTGTTCACCGCTGTTTCTTTACTGGGCAAAATTTTACGCTTAAGCCCATCGCTATGAGAGGTGAAATCTGGTAAGTGTAATAAACATACATACATATATATACACACACTCATTCATGCATACATATAATACATAAATACATACAAGATTGTGAAAACAATTATTTTATTTGGTCCCAAGTAAGACTGAAGCGACGGAACTTTCGAACCAGGGCCGTATCACACACAGAATATTATGAGCTTGGTAATGGCTGTATTCACCACTTGGAAGACTCAGGCTTAGATGGGAGGATAATATTAAGATGGATCTTCGGGAATTGGTATGTGGGGGGAATGGAATGGATCGAGCTGGCTCAGGATAGGGACAAGTGGCGGGCAAGTGTGAATGCAGTAATGAACATTCGGGTTCCATAAAATGCGGAGAATTTATTGACTAGCTGAGAACCGGTTATCTTCTCAAGGACTCCGCTTTGTGGCTCTATGCAGCACGTCCTGTGTAATTCCGTGATAGTACATTAATTTACGCCACGGTAGTTCATGTCTACATCGTCTCCATTTATTAATTTTTATCGTGTTATTCGACTCTGTAGTCTCCGTTACATGGACTGCTGCTGCAAACATAATTTACTCTATGAGAAACCTGCAGGAGGAATGAAAGTGAAAGTACTTACTTTAAGGTAGACTATAATACTGTAACAGCCACTAAGTGGTATTAAATTGTCATTTGTACTAAGTCAGCAATTTATGTTTCAGAAGATCGTCTGTAGCAAAACATAAGTAAAAGTGTGGAGTGACAGGTTCGCCTCTGCTGCAAATGTAATTGGCTGTGGGTTCAGGCAGTAGGCTTAAAGCTGCCCAGGGAAGAACTGAATGAACGGTGGTGGCAAGCTCCACAGTTTCGGGTATACAAGTATAACAGCTATATGTGAACAGACTGTGATGCAATCAACGTATTACATCTGCTTACTAAAATACAGACATAAGATGCAGTTTTCCTAACAAATGAGGGTTTCCCGCTTTGTATACAGTATATATAGGTCTAAATTAGCGGTCCTCAACGGTTGGGCCGTGGCCAACAGCGTGCCTCGAGACTTTGAAGGGAAGGCTGATTACGTGAATTTCAATCGTCAATTTAAATTCTGAAAAAGAAAAACTGGTAGAGGTACTCCTCTCTGTCTCTCTCTCACACACACACTCACACACAAACATACACACACACACACACACACACACACACATACACTATCCCATACACTCTCTCACACTCACACACAAACACACAAACACACACACACAAACTCTCACACACATACACACACACACACACACATACACTCTCTCAAACTCACACACACACTCATACACACACAAACACACACACTCACACACAAACTCTCACACACATACATACAC
>Ga0131853_10014846_pt1 | contig 14259 bp, 11 predicted proteins | sample TergutLab28metaG_FD_92764 | JGI IMG/M metagenome (GOLD analysis project Ga0131853, IMG submission 92764) | Labiotermes labralis P1 segment gut microbial communities from Petit-Saut dam, French Guiana - Lab288 P1 (version 2) (version 2) | ecosystem: Host-associated > Arthropoda: Insects >... | reverse complement strand
TCTAACGTGCGCTTTTGGCCATATAGTCATCCCCTTCTTTTGATCAAATCTAAATGCTTAAAGTGAATAACTGTCACGAAGTACACCTCTTGACAGTCCATTGCTTTGCGTCAAATTTCATCGAATTTTCAAAAATTATGTAATTATACCATAGCACCCAATGAGAAACAACCTCAATTCCTTTATTTTCAGAGCTCAGAGGGACTACTGTCAAGAGGTGTACTTCGTGACAGTTACTCACTTTAAGCATTTAGATTTGATCAAAAGAAGGGGATGACTATATGGCCAAAAGCGCACGTTAGATGATCTGTTCCAGCGAGGAAAAGTAGTATTACACCAACCGGCTTTTCAAGTGTTACCATATGGCTATCTTAAAAAATTGTAGGGAGGCAGAAAAAATGCAAAAAACAAAATTAGGCATTTCGGTTGGATTGTTCGGCGCGGCACTCTATTTTATCGGACTCATTAGCATCATACCATTGGTGCTAATGGCGGGGTATGCACTTCTCTTTGAGGAGAACGAATGGCTGAGAAAAACAGCAGTGAAGGCAGTCGGAGTCGTTATTTTCTTTACGATTTTGACTTCGATTGTTGGCCTAGTAGGCAATTCTTCATCTTTACTTGAGAATATAGTGCTCTTGTTTAGAGGAAGAATCAATTTGGATTGGCTCAATAGGATTGTGTCGATTTGTCGAACGGTTATTTCTTTTGCTCAAGCACTTTGCTTGTTAATGCTTGGATTCAAGGCGTTAAAGCAAGGGAATGTAAAACTTGGCCCTGTTGATAAGGCCATCGATAACAATATGTAGGAGGATCACAATGCCATTATTTGATGAGATCGGAAAAAGAATAGCGCAAACCAGCCAAAGCGCAGCGCAAAAGGCAAAAGACCTAGCAGAGACTGCTAAATTAAACGGGATGATTTCTGAGGAGCAAAAAAGCATTAACAATGCTTTTCAACAAATCGGGAAAGCATACTATGAAGCATATGGCGGGAATCCTGATCAGCTGTTTGCTCCCCTAATCGCCGGAATCAACGATTCAAAGGTGAAAATAGTTACATACTCAGATCAAATCAAACAAATTAAAGGGATTGTGAACTGTCAGAAATGTGGCGGTGAGGTTCCTTATGGTGCTCCATTTTGCAGTTCTTGTGGATCACCTATGAATACTGCTCCAGCGGCTCCGGATAATGCAGTTTTGTGCGGGGCGTGTGGAGTCTCTCTTGCGGCGAACGCAGCATTTTGCACTGGCTGCGGAAGCAAAGTTGGGCAACCTGTTGATTCTCCACCCCTCAATGAGCTGCCCACTACTGTTGTGGAGCCACAAAGTTCCGCTCCGACAACTTCCGCTACAGTCCAGTGTTCAGGTTGCGGAAGTGATCTTGCCGCAAACACTATGTTTTGCTTGAACTGCGGACAAAAAGCTGGCGACTGATGGAAATACGGAACAAAAAAACCGCATTATACGCTATAGAAAGATGATCGAGCAGCATGAAGAACTTGAGTGTTGCTCGATCGGACAAGAGCACAGGGGGAGAGCATTATGTTTTGCAGAAAGTGTGGCGCACAAATTGACGCAGGAACGAGATTTTGTGGTTCTTGCGGAGAAGCTACAAATGAACAAGTAACGGCTCCGGCAAATCAATTCACAACTTCGTCTCCGAGCGATAATGAGCAGTCCGCCCCAAAAGCAAATCACAAGAGAATTGGAATGATTGCCTGCGTAGCTGTCCTGCTAGTGGTCATCATCGGAGCTATTGCTTTATTTTCGTCGGGCGGAAATCAGGATCGTGCGCTAGTAGGCACATGGGAATCAACCGACGTGTGGGTCGAAAACCAAATTGAATTTCATAGAAACGGTAGTGGCGTAGAGATTTGGTTGACTTGGGGGGATGAGCATGAGTTTTCATGGAGGATTGATCGAGATGGTCGCTTGTGGAGGCAGTACGATGAAGGGGGCGATGAGTGGTGGGTCTACTACGAAATAGTAGGAGACATACTGCGAATGACAACGGAATGGAACGACATTTGGGAATATCGGAAAGTAAATTGAGCGGGGTAAAATGAGTTACTGTATTGAGTATACCGTGCTTTGCCATACAGGGCTGGTTCGGGGAAAAAATCAAGATAATTTTTGGTGCATAGGCAAATTTCTAGGAAGCGAAAATGATGGGCTGGCAAACCCGATTAGCGGAGCAATTGACACAAAAAGTATCCCCGCCTTTGCAGTCTTTGACGGAATGGGCGGCGAGCAGCAGGGCGAGGTTGCCGCATATATTGCTACCAACAGCTTTGATCTCGCTTATAGAGAACATCCCAAAAGTGATGTCAAGCAGTTTCTCTTGAGTGCTTGCAGTGGCATGAATAAGGCCATTTGTACGAACACAAAGGAACAGCACATCCGAAGTTCTGGCTCTACTGCCGCAATACTCATGTTTGGAAAGACAGACATCTATATCTGCAATATTGGCGACAGCCGGATATATCAATTCAGTGGTGATACGCTGACGCAAATATCCCACGATCACAGCGAAACCAGCGTTACGGATGGAAAGCCCCCGCTCACTCAAAACTTGGGAATCCCTGAAACGGAATTTGTAATTGAGCCATACATGGCGAAAGGATCGTATGAAAACGGAGACAAATACCTGATTTGTTCAGATGGATTGACTGATATGGTTCCCGAAGATGACGTGCGAAAAGCAATTGCCGTGGGGAACAGCCTCGCAGGAAGTGCCGAAATGCTTATGCAAAAAGCACTAGATTCGGGCGGTCACGATAACATCACTCTTATACTATGTGAAATTCGCAAGCAAAAGCGAAACATATTCAATAAAATTATTACAGGAGGCGCACCCAAATGAGTATCGAAAAGTTAAGCACTATCTGGTTGGAGTGGGAAGTTGTCGAACAGCTCGGCGAAGGGTCTTTCGGCAAAGTCTACAAGGTTGTGCGGGAGGAACACGGTGTAACCTCCACTGCTGCCGTGAAAGTCATCTCCATCCCCCAAAGCGATGCGGAGCTATCCTCTATTCGCGCAGAAGGACTGGACGAAACCGGAACACGCTCTTATTTTGAGGGCATTGTTACAGATTTCGTCAACGAAATTAAGCTGATGGAATCCATGAAAGGCACATCCAATATCGTTAGTGTTGAGGATTATAAGGTGCTCGAAAAGACCGATAAAATCGGTTGGGACATTTTTATTCGCATGGAGCTACTGACCCCGCTGAATGACTATACCGCCAACAAGGAGTTGACAGAGGCAGAAGTCATAAAGCTGGGACAAGATATTTGTTCGGCATTGGAGCTGTGCGCCCAACGGAATATCATGCACAGGGACATCAAGCCGGAAAACATCTTTGTATCCTCTTTCGGAGACTTCAAGGTAGGTGATTTCGGGATCGCCCGCAAGCTAGAAAAAACGAGCGATTCCCTATCCAGAAAGGGTACGCCCAACTATATGGCACCAGAAATTGACACCTCTAAGGACTATGATGCCACTGTGGACATATATTCCTTGGGACTGGTGCTCTACAAGCTACTTAACAACAACAGGCTACCATTTCTTGATCCAACTGCACAGCTCATCCAATATCAAGATCGCAAGGCTGCGATTGACCGCCGCCTCAGTGGAGAGCCGATGCCTGCACCCATAAACGCAAGCCAACATATGGCACAAGTTATTTTGGCTGCCTGTGCGTTTAAGCCCGCAGAGCGTTTCCAAACGCCAACAGCTTTCAAAAATGCGCTAGGGGCAATTAAGGGAGAAAAGCCGTCTCCAATTCCGCCAAGACCTGTTACTGCACCAGCCGATCTGAACGCAACGACAGCAGCCCGCCGTGCGCCGGAAGCGACACAACCGACTGCACAAGCTGATGTCCCTGTTGCGTCCTTTGGCAAAGAAAAGAAAAAGAAGTCCAAAGCGAAGGGTGTCCTCGTTGCACTTCTTGTACTTGTTGTTCTTGGCGGTGCTGCCGTTGGTGCATACATTTTGAATCCGGGCGGGATTTTTGATGGTGTACACGATATTGTAGGTGGCATTGTTGGCGACCCTGCCGCAGATGTAATTGCGGCACTTGAAGAAGGCAACTATGAAGAAGCCTTGTCTCTAGCAGGGGATGCGGACAGTGATGCTCTGCAAAGAAGGCTGGAGGAACGCTTGGACGTATTGGAAGCTGACTTTAGAGCCGAGGATGTAGAGTTTGCCGCAGTGGCGATGGAACTAGATACCATAGGCAGAATGAACATATCCGGACTTTCCGGCGCACTAACCGCAACAAGGGGTTCTATCAATGCGCTCAACTCCTCACGGACGGCATTCAATACAGCGGAAACGCTGGTTAGCCAAGGGAGCTACGCAGAAGCGATGGCGCAATTTAGGCTGGTTATCAATAATGATCCGAACTATGCGCTGGCAGTGGCGGGGTTGAGCAATGCCGCTAATGCACACCGCGACATTGTGTTGGCTGATGCTAACGGATACGCCAATCAAGGCAACTATGCCAACGCAATCCGTGCGCTGAACAGCGGACTGCGCGTGATTGAAAGCGATGCTGAACTGACACAAAGCCTGACCCTCAAACAACAAAGGTACGTAACTGCTACCCTTTCTCAAGCCGACACACTTGTCGCAGACAGTAGACATGACGATGCAATATCATTGCTCAATACAACATTACAAACGGTTCCGGGTGATGACCAGCTAACAAGACGGCGAGATGAAGTAACAGCAGCGAGGCCTGTGGGCTTGGCGACTGTTGTGGTGGTTGATTCTCGCGAATATAATCATAGCGAAGATATTTTTACAGACTCTTTTGGGAATCATCACCACGAGTCGTTTAGATTTAATCCTCAAGGCAATTGGAATCGGTATCACACGGAATTTAGCGACTCTGGCAATGCTGCATATGCTGTGTTCAACCTAAACAGGGGCTTCTCAACATTCTCGGCTGATATTGTCGCCCCCGAGGGTCTTAACTCAAACGCAGAATTTCTGATTGAAATTGCATTTGACGAAAATATCGTCCCGGTGACTTATGTTAGTGGATTCAATGTGCGCACTGGAAGTCAGCGCATACAAGCGGATGTATCAGGCGTTACAACTATGACCATTACAGTCAGAACACGAGATAACAATACATGGGGACATCATCACAATATTCGTTTGGTAAATGCGGAATTAGCTAGATAGTAAAGGGAACATTGTAAGGGGGGAATGGAAGTGAGCATTGAGAATTTAGGTGCAGTTTGGCCGGAGTGGAAGGTTGTCGAACTCCTTGGCGAAGGAGCCTATGGCAAGGTCTACAAGATGGAGCGGGAGAGCCACGGCATGACCTCCACCGCCGCTGTAAAAGCCATTTCCATTCCCCAAAACGATGCCGAACTGCTGTCTGTACGTGCCGAGCGGATGGATGAACAAGGGACACGCTCTTACTTTGGGAGCATCGTTACAGATTTCATCAACGAGATCAAGCTGATGCAATCGTTGAAAGGTACATCAAACATTGTCAATGTAGAAGATTACTTGGTATTGGAAAAGACCGACAAAATCGGCTGGGATATCTTTATCCGCATGGAGCTACTGACCCCACTGTCCGCCTATATTGTTGATAAAGACCTGACCGAAGCCGAGGTAATCAAGTTGGGACAAGATGTTTGTTCCGCCCTAGAGCTATGCGCCAGACAGAATATTATCCACCGCGACATCAAGCCGGAAAACATCTTTGTTTCCCCTCACGGAGATTTCAAGGTTGGCGATTTCGGGATTGCTCGTGAATTGGAAAAGACCCATAATTCCTTGTCCCAAAAGGGTACATATAACTACATAGCACCAGAGGTTACAACGTCCAAGCATTACGATTCCACTGTGGATATATACTCCTTGGGGCTGGTGCTCTACAAATTGCTCAATAACAACAGATTACCATTCCTTAACCCAAACGCACAGCTGATAACATATCATGACCGAAAAACTGCAATTGACCGCCGTCTTAATGGCGATGCACTGCCTGCACCGATAAACGCAAGTCCGCAATTAACACAAGTAATCCTGACGGCCTGCGCATTTAGACCCACAGATCGTTTTCAATCGCCAACGGCTTTCAAAAATGCCTTGGGAGCCGCTAAAGGAGAGCAACCGTCCTCTGCTCCTATGAGGTCGGTTGTTGCGTCAGTTGATGTGAACGCAACAACAGCGGTTCGCCGTGCGCCAAAGGCGGCACAGCCTGTTGCACAGGTGCCGATGCAACAGGCGGATGTGTTTGGCAAAAAGAAAAAATCCGGCTTCCCTGCCCTTATATTGTTGGTGTTATTAGCGATTGGAGCCTTTTCCGTATGGTTTTTTGACCCGTTTGATTTTTTTGCTCCATCGGAACACACCGTACTGTTTTACATGAATGATGGCACAAGCGAGGTGTTCGGGGAACCTGTCCTTGTAGAAGATGGAGATATGGTAGCCTCCCCATCCGATACACCCCTTCGGGAAGGCTATGCGTTCCTCTACTGGACGAGAGACCCTGTGGGCAATTACCGCCATAATTTTGCATCGTCAGTGACATATGGTTTGACGCTCTATGCCCAATGGGAAGAAAATGCCATTACTTACACAGATAGGGACTCCGCCGAAACACTTCCGCTGGAATTAACAGAATATGCAGAGACTACAACCGAATTCGAGAACGAAAATAGAGTGGAAGATGAAAGCACAGCCGTTCCATTTCTTCCAGAGACTTCACCATATGATGACTTTTTAGGAGACTGGATTGGCACTTTTGATTCTGGAAATAGAGTTTGGGGCTTAGAACTATCGGTATACAGAGTTGGGGCGGATTATCAAGCTACAGTTCTTTATTTTAGTGATGCTCATGCACGTACTAATATAGTCGCCCATTATTTAGCTGATGTTCATTTTAATACCTTTAATAATCGGTTTGAGCTATTCTACATCCATGCGTATTTTAAGCCGAGTGGATGGTCTAGCGATGTGAGGCTGTACGGCATGATAGACGGCAATGTGTTTAGTGGCTACTTTTCCACAGTAGGTACGGCGTGGCTGACAAGAGTTGCGAATTAACTAATGCATGGAGGATTTAGGTGAAAATTTTAGGTTGGATATTAGCCATCATAGGGAGCAATGGAATAACTGGTGCGTTGGTCGCAAGACAGAGTTTTAGATATGATATGGGTAACCTTGCAGATAGCATTGTGGAGCGTGTTGTCGAAATCCTTGGAGCCGAGCAAGGTGTTCTGAACACTTTGGTGGTGCTCCTGACGGACAACCTTGCGGATGGTCTTGTAGAAATGCTTGGGACTGACCACGAGTTTGTGCGGATGATAGATATGCTGCTTTACATCTCAATTGGGGTGTTGGCTCTTGGGATAGTCCTTTTGGTGATTGGACATATCAGAGGCGCAAAAGTAAAAATGCAATCACAGCTAGTTCAGCAAGCGACACATCAGGTAGTAAGTGACCAAGCAATGTGCCTGAATTGCAGCGCTCCTGTTTCAGGGAAGTTTTGTCCATCATGCGGACAAAAGGTGGGTTAAGTATGGGGCGGGATGTTTTTGATCAAACAACATATTATCGTCAGACAGCAGAAATTCATGCCACTGGCTCTATACGTTTGACAATTTTTGACGGAACAGCCGAACCAGTAGAACTTGATCTGACAAGCATAGGGAAAAGTACCATTACTTTTGGACGTGATGCAAGCAACGACATTCAACTCCATTCCAATTACGTTTCCCGCACACACGGTCAAGTCCGACTGGTAAATGGTCAATGTATGATTGAAGATTTGAATAGCCGGAATGGGCTTATTTTTAATGGCGAATCTATCCGTAGCCGAATTGTAAAAGATGGGGATTCCATCCGCATTGACGATGGCGTGGAAACTACACTAGACGGTGTGCTGATGGTTTTCTCATGGCACGATGACGCATCTACTTGGAAAACATTCAGCCTTATAAATCGCATGGAGACCACAATTGGACGGGATGGCGATTGCGATATTGTTCTCGATCATGTGAGCGTTTCCAAAGTCCACGCAAAAATTATCGCAAGAGGCAATCTGTATTATCTTGTGGATAATGGAAGCACCAACGGTATTGTCGTAAATGGAAAAAGAGTTGGAGGGAAAATCCAGCTTAATGAAAAAGATGTTATCCTCATTACCAATTCAAAACTAATTTTCAGCGGCGGTAAGATTACATACTGTTGTTTCAAAAAAGGCATCAGTGTGGATGCGCTGAACATTGTAAAAAAAGTGGATAAAAACCGCAAGACCATTTGCAACGATGTAAGTGTGACCATCAAGCCCTGCGAATTAGTAGCGATTGTTGGCGGTTCTGGTGCAGGCAAATCTACAGTGATGAATTGTATCAGCGGATACAGTCTGCCAACAGCAGGAAGCGTAGCTATCAACGGCGCCGACCTTTACGAAAACTATGACGCACTGAAGAACATTATCGGCTATGTACCTCAGCAGGATATTGTGTTCGACAACCTTACTGTTGAGGATATGTTAGGCTATGCCGCCGAGCTACGACTGCCAGAAGATTTTTCGGAAGAAGAGCGGCGGGATGTGATCGCGCGTGTAATTGACAGTGTAGAATTAACTGCCCACAAAGATAAACTGATTAGGAACCTCAGTGGTGGACAGAAAAAGCGCGCCAGTATTGCAGTGGAACTCTTATCCGATCCGAACCTGTTCTTTTTGGATGAACCAGCCTCCGGCCTTGATCCTGGCACGGAGCGTAATTTAATGAAAACATTGAGGTCAATGGCGGCAAGTGGCAAAACTGTGATATTTGTCACTCACAGCACTTTGAATTTACATTTATGCGATAAAATTGTATTTATGGGTGCTGGGGGCAATCTTTGCTTTTCCGGAACTTATCAAGAGGCTCTGCACTTCTTCGGCGTTAGCGATGTAGTGGATGTGTACAACCTCATAACAAATAATCCACAGTTCTATAAAGATAGGTATTTGCAAGAGCAGAAAAGCACGGCTAAGTTTGGAGGTCAGAAAGTCTCTGCTGTGCCAAAGCAATCTACAGGTCATGGGTGGTTTCAGCAAGTGGCCGTGTTGTGTAAGCGCCATCTGCATATCATACGCAACGACCATATTCGCCTTTTGCTGATTTTATTGCAAGCTCCGTTGTTGGCAGTGCTGATCGCTTTTGTAGCAGATGGACAGCAATTCGAGCAATTTGAAATGACTAGAAGTTTATTGTTCGCTATGGCCTGTTCTGCTTTTTGGATTGGGATTCTCAACTCAATTCAAGAGATATGTAAGGAGCGGAATATCCTCAAACGAGAATACATGACCGGACTGCGATTGGATTCATACATATTCTCAAAAGTCTTTGTGATGGGTCTGATTTGTGCTGTTCAGGCGTTTTTGCTGACAGCAGTATTCGTGTGGCTGGTTGGACAGCCTGAGCAGGGTGTGATGTTTGGGGCATATTTGGAACTATTGCTCACTACCTTTTTGACTGCACTGGCGGCATCTGCAATGGGGATTTTTGTATCTTCCTTGTTCAAGAATGCTGATAGAGCAATGACCGTTGCACCGCTCCTTCTTATGCCGCAGCTTTTATTTTCAGGGATGATTTTCCAGTTGGAAGGCGTATCTGAAATCATTTCATGGATTACGGTCTGCCGATTTGCTATGCAGGGCTATGGCACAACTGCAGATTTGAATAGCCTACCGACAAGACTAGAACAGCAGGGTATTCAGATAGAGCGCGAAGCGGAGAGTTTCTTCACATTTTCTTGGACGAATTTTACTCTCTCTTTGCTAATGTTGTGTGTATTTGTTATGGCGTTTTCAATTTTAGCTGGATATGTTTTACGAAGTATAAAGAAAGAGCGGAGCTAGTTGGGAGGAAAGAAAGATGCGGCAGCAATTGGACTTTAGGGCGATTGACCAATTTAGCCAAACGGTAATTGATTCAATTGACTTTACAAAGCGATCAGAGGACATATTTTATGATACCGTTGATCTGGAAGAGTTTCAAAATAAAGATGCCGAGACAATATTCAATTGTTTGAAAAGCGAAATCCGACTGATCCCTTTCGGCGATTACCTGAAACGATATATCTATTTGAAAGCGGGAATGACTGGAGATTATCGTGCTGTTGATGTTCGAGAGTATCAGCATATAGTGATTGATTCCTTTGCTGAAAATAGCACACCGAAATCTTTTGCGGAAACAACTGCTAAAATAAGCGCACTTTCAAAAAACTGGCTGACACAGGCGGCGGTCAATCGCTCGATTGTATTTCTGCTGGGTTTTGGGCTTAATATGAACGCAGAGGATGTCTCCAAGTTCCTGACAAAAGCCCTACGAGAGAGAGATTTTAATTTCAAAGACCCAATGGAGATTATCTATTGGCATTGCTTTAGAAACGGCTATAAATTCCAGAAGATGCTGATGTTAAAAAAACAATATGAAGAACTAGAGCCTGCACTTGGTACCCCTATTTATGGAGACAGAACACTTGGAGTTCGTGATACTGTCAAAGGAATCAAAGACGATGAGACACTATTGCAGTATCTAGCTGGATTCAAAAATAAAAATCACACTTCCGATCTCAGCATGACCGCTGGGCAATGGTTTTTAGAGTTATATCAAAAATGCAAAAGCCTCATTGCTGATTTTTACAATGCAGACGAACTGGAACGGCAAGAGCTAAATCTAAGTGAAAAAGGTTCACGCAAGATATGGACATCTGCGGACATCAATGAAGGTGATGTTGAAAAAATCCTCTGCTGTGGAACACCAGTCAACAACAGCGGTAACTTAGAAAAGCTATCAGCTTCAAAGCTCTCTAAATATTTCAGCAACAAGCGATTTAGTCGTCAGCATATTGCGGCAATTCTATCAAAATCGGTTGCGGTTGATCGTTTTGATCTGATGACACTAAACTTTTTTCTTTTTTCACAGGATGAAAAATATGCAGAAGACAGTAAAAATCGGTATATCGCTTTTGTGGACAGCACAAATGCGATATTAAACGAGTGCATGATGGGCGAACTGTATGTCGCAAATCCATATGAGTGCTTTCTGCTTATGTGCACCTTGTCCAATTGCCCTCTGGCAACCTACGCCGATGTGTGGGAAATGTCGTTTGATGAAAATTAGGTATAGTAAGACTGACGGGGCAATATCTGCGTAAAACGCACTTTACGGAATGTTGATGGTGCCACTATATAATTGCACAAGGTGACGGGTGAAACACAAATTTGACAAACCTAAAAAATCTTATTTTTGAAAGAGGTCACAAAATGAAAAAGCAATCAAAGCTCCTTGTAATAGCTTCACTTTTGCTGGTGCTACTTTTAGCGGCCTGTGCAGGTAATGGTAACGCAGAAAATGTAGAGTACATACCAGATGATGTAGGCACTGGAAGTAAAGTGGCTGATGCAGTACATTCACCAGATAATGTAGGCGAAGAAGCAGAAGCCGCAAGCGGATTTACGACACCAATGATTGCAGTTGATGGTGCTCACACGGTGGGCCTCCAGAATGATGGCTCTGTTTGGACGTGGGGATTGAATAGAGAGGGACAGCTCGGTGATGGTACTGTAATCGGTAACAACACACCCGGACAAGTACAAGGACTTACAAATGTAATTGCAGTAGCGGCCGGAACCGATCATACAGTAGCGCTCCAAAGTGATGGTTCCGTTTGGGCTTGGGGCGCGAACGACCGTGGTCAGCTAGGTGATGGTACTACAGTCATGCGTACAACACCCGTACAAGTGTTAGATATTACAGATGTAATCGCAATAGCGGCGACCAGGAACAGAACCATGGCTCTCCGAAGTGATGGATCTGTTTGGATATGGGGGATTATTGGCCCTGGTCAGCTTAATGACCCACCAATAGAAAGTACCACTCCTGTTCAAGTGGAGGGTCTTACAAATGTGACCGAAATATCAATTTCCGGATGGCAAGCTATGATTCTCAAAGATGATGGTTCTGTTTGGACTTGGGGGCGGAATGACCGGGGGCAGTTAGGCTGTGATACTAGGGGGCATCGCAGAACTCCTGCGCAAGTGCAAGGACTTACAGATGTAACCGCAATAGCGACAACGGAGAACTCTGCCATGGTTCTCCGAAATGATGGAACCGTTTGGACTTGGGGTGTGGCTTGGGGTGTCGGATACTATCACACTCCTACGCAGGTTCAAGACCTTGGAAATGTGACTGCAATAGCGGCGGGTTATGTCCATTTCTTGGTTCTCCAAAGCGATGGTTCCGTTTGGGCTTGGGGCCTGAATGAGTGGGGGCAGCTCGGTGATGGCACCACGACACATAGCACTACTCCTGTGCAAGTTCAAGACCTTGCAAATGTGACCACAATAGTGGCTGCGACCCATGTCTCGGTTTCCTATGCTATTCAAAGCAATGGCTCTGTTTGGAATTGGGGTAGCATATCGTCCATCCCTATTCAAGTCTCAGGCCCGGAGGGTATGGGGTACTTAAATCTTGGTACAAGATAAACGAAAAAGAAAAACTGACGATTGTCTAAGTGCATCAGAAAAGTCTAGTAGGATTTTGTTCCTACTGGGCTTTTTTGATGTGCGATCTTTGAATTAAAAACTAGGGTACCATGCCGAGTAAAACGCATATTACAGGGAAGCAATAGCACTGTTGTATTATTGAAACATCAAAAGCAATAGAGAGTAGCCAAAAAAGCAAAGACGGAGTATCGCCCCTAAAAAAAGAAGGGAGCTGATAAAGAAAAGAAACCCAGCAGGAGACCAATGCCAGTTTTCCCCGCAAGCTGTTCAACGAAAAACATCTTTGAGAGGAGAGCCCAAAATGAAAAAAGCTACCAGAATCATCGCAGTATTACTTGCCCTTGTGTGTATCATCACCCTCATACCTGTAACTGCGCTTGCAACGAATATCTCCGTAAATTCGCTGACCGCGAACCGGACAACAGGCACCACGAATGACACTTTCAATTTCACTGCAACAACAAACATAGCTGCTGACCGTGTAGAGCTCCGATTTAACGGTAACAGCACCATATTTCGGATGAACAGTAGCAACAACGGCAGAACTTGGACACTAAACGGAAATTCACTTGCCGCCGGAAACCGTACCATAACTGTTACTGCATTCGCGGGCGGCAGATCGGCGACCAGAACGCTCAATGTGACAGTCACGCAACCGCAGACGAATATCTCCGTAAATTCGCTGACCGCCAATCGAACAACAGGCACTACGAACGATACTTTCAACTTTACCGCAACAACGAACATAGCTGCTGACCGTGTAGAGCTTCGCTTTAACGGAAACAGCACCGTGTTTCGGATGCAGAGCAGCAACAACGGTAGAACGTGGACACTAAACGGAAATTCACTTGCCGCTGGGAACCGCACCATAACCGTTACTGCGTTTGCGGGCGGTAGATCAGCAACTAGAACCCTCAATGTGACGGTCACGCAGCCACAAGCAAATAATACCGTGCGATTTCCTTTGAGGGGGCAGATGGTACATTCGAGCAGTGTGAGAACCAATGGCTTCCTGTGTGATTTTCGCGCTCCCATGAATACAAGGGTCTATGCCCCTGCCAATGGAACAGTTTCTTTTAGACAAACCTTTAACACAATCAACGGCACTAGAACACTTACATCCCTTGGCAATTCTATTTGGTTCACATCGGCATGTGGGCGCTATACAATGAGACTAGCCCATCTTAACAGCTTCCACAACGTAACCTTACAAATACCTTCTAGCCGGACTGCGCGACAATCAGCCAACTCAGGCACGAGTACAACCACTCTTGCAACAAGACAGGTACGACAAGGAGATTTTATTGCTCTCACAGGAACAACAGGTAATTCAAGCGGGCCGCACTTACACCTTGAGTTATATCGCAATGGTAGTGCCGTGAATCCAGTGAATGTACTTAGGACGTGGTGAGTTTTGCAAAACTAATAGGCTGAAGACGAAAGCACCCAACAGGAGTTGCCCTGTTGGGTGCTGCTTTTATTTTTTTCTTTCCGAAAAATTTTCTCAAACTTCCCTAAAGCCCATTGACAACCCTCGCAGGCTGTTGTACTATTGTAAGCACATTCGCATACACGCATTCATCGGAAAGGGGCGTGACGAACAACAATGTCCAGCGAACTTACGCCAAAAGACTACCCAGCGTTTGGGGACTATGTGAAAGCACGGCGGGAGGCACTTGGGAAATCCATCCGTGGTCTCGCCGCCGAGCTAGAAATGACCC
>Ga0131853_10014845_pt1 | contig 14261 bp, 9 predicted proteins | sample TergutLab28metaG_FD_92764 | JGI IMG/M metagenome (GOLD analysis project Ga0131853, IMG submission 92764) | Labiotermes labralis P1 segment gut microbial communities from Petit-Saut dam, French Guiana - Lab288 P1 (version 2) (version 2) | ecosystem: Host-associated > Arthropoda: Insects >... | reverse complement strand
TTTCATTCAAGTAGCTCCTCAATTGACCTCACGAGGCTGAGTGGACCCCGTTCCAGACCCACTACTACTCAGAAAATCTGGTAGCGCCGGGGATCGAACCCGGGACCTCTGTATCTCTAGCCAAAAACTTTGACCACTAGACCACAATGTAGTGTACTATAGGTGATAAATAAAAGGATAGTGTGGAACATGGTGCACGGTATACGTGCGATATTAAATCATACGGAAAGTGTTTCCTGCACTAAAGGACGGTCAAACTAGTGCCCCAGAGGCCTGCGAAAGGTAGAGTTGCCCCTGTGGATGGGGGTTAGCGGTCAGCTTCGCGACTTGTCCGATTTACGCCGGGAAAAGGATCCTCCGTGCACATTTTATCAGAAGCTTGATGTGACCCACAGCCAGTATAGACGCTTTTGAAAACATGAATGTCTTGTCCCAGCTGGGAATCGACCCACGATTCCTCGGACGTCCCAGCTCCCAGCCTAGTCACTGTACAGGTACAGACTATGTTATAGCGGCTGCTACGTCAGTAGGTCTTTCTAAATAAACCCCAGCAGCATAAAAGCCGACAGTCGCTCAGCTAGCCAAGCAGCCCGCCTTGTATGAAATCCGGAAATTCAGTATCGCGTTCACACCAGCCTGCCACCTAGAATCTATTGAGATGCACACGTGTCCAGTACACACGTCCTCACCCTGCTACTTTAACGTCCATATTATTATTATCCTCCTGTCTATAATTAAGTCCCCCAAGTGGGTTCTTCGATTCGTATTCCCCCCTCCCCCTCCCTTACAACTGTGAACACATTTTTCATCTCACAGTGCGAACCACACAGACCGCTCAGTTCGTAATCTGGGATATGATCACCCGAGTGCGAACCACATAGACTGCTAAACTCATCATCCGGGATATGATCACCCGAACATAAAATATCACCGACTATACAACAGTCGCTGTAACTGGCCCCAAAGGAAAGCGCAGAATGTAAAAGTACAGATTCGATTCAAGAAAACACAACGGCGACTGTCATTAAATTAATGTCCTACCCAGGCAAATTCAAAGGTGCAAATATTTAGACATCTCAAATAGCAATCTCTGTTTGTTTTTTTTCTTTTAAAAAAACGGCTTTTTATCAGCCACGTCGGTTACCTAGTATCAGAAGGGAACGTTAATGTTAGTGATGAATGTCGTGACCTAGCGGGGGTCTGCCGCATCATCGGCTTTAAGGGAGGAAGTGACGTCACAGATTTCACAGTCGTAACAGCCGTCCTCTGGTCATGCTCGAACCCATGACAGTGGCTCTCTCCCTGAACACGAGGCTCAAGCGTTTATTAAGCACCAAGCGACAACGACTGATGAAAGTTTTATTACTGAAGGAGCCTTGCATATGGATTCGAATCATCAAGCACGACAGACTTGCAAAAGAGAGCATAGAGAAACTTTCGAACACCGGGATCAGTCTAACACAACGGACGCTGAGATAACCAGACACTTGTCAACAGAAGAACCAAACGTGCCAACTTACGTGAAAGTGCAAACTGTCTCTGCACAGGCACTTGCAGATTCGCCCAATACTCTGTACAGTTACGAAATGAGCATATCATGACAGTCAGTCATTACATTTACGCACAGGTAGTTAATGATGCTAGTAGGACCGAAAGGCAATTAGAAGAATCGCCAGTACTTCGGCCGGGTTTCCTCTCAGGTTGAATGCAAGAAACTCGCCAGTTACTTGAGTGTGGAAGGGTCTTTCCCATCATAACGTACAACAGATTTCGGAAATATACATACCCAAATATCCTGTTGAATGAATGGTATGGGGGTTCCAGCCCTTCCGGGCCCGATGCACCTAGGCCTTAGGACAGGCCCTTTGTGCCCCATGTTCTATTACTAACTTAGAGCAGCAATGTTCCTTTAGCAAATTGAATTTCAATTATCCTGTTTCCGAGCACATTACAATTTCCACAACATTGAATCTCATCTCAATTTTAACTGCTGTGTACTCTCGATTATCCATGCGCAAATTATCCGGTTTGTGGATTATCCGCGTAGATCGTCAGTTGCTAGTGACTAATGACGACGGTGGGAAATAACGTCATTTAGCGCCGAGTGCTCGAACAAAATCCCAACACAAACAAAAATCACAGACTATTTACGTCAACAACACGCGGAAGCCATGGATGTATTAAGTACATAATAAACAAAGTACAGTTTCATTTCTGTTCGTCCCACTATGAAATATATATGTGTCGGATTATCCGTATTTCTCAACTATCCGTATATACTCCCCCCCCCCATTACGCCGGATAATCGAGAGAACCTACAGCGTACTCATAATGAGAACTTGCAAGTGGCGCTCAAAAAAACTTACATTTTCACTTGCACAGACATCCTCCCAGTCCAACAAACCCCGTTAACTGCTGTATACAAAAATGCAGGTTTCTAATCCAACAGTATAACGCAATTCAAATCACAGGTTCTTAGGCATGCAACAGCAATGTTCATCTTCTCTACTAGCTCCAGCTGTGGATTTGTTATTACCGTCGTTCTGAAAGCAAAGTGAGAACTTTCGCCAGACCGCGGTGATGATGGTGATGACGGAGTAAAATACAACACAAAGATTATCTTAACCAAAAAAAAGTTTTATTATATTTTCAAGACTGCGTTTGAAATATGATGGCACACGCGCAGAAACCAGATTTCGTCTTTCGGCGAAACGGACGGGTCCATTTAAATCGGCCGGGGGGGGGGGTCAGTTCCGTCGACTACTGGCAGCCGAGGGGTGCGCTTCAGCGGTAGTAATGCTGGGGACACCATGTTCCAAGGAAGTGTGAAGAGTACTGGCTACCCACTCCACTCGAATGTTTCCCCTTCACTTCCCCTACTGTGCGTCACCGTGTGTCATCACATTTCAACTGGACTCTACCATGTACAATAACAAGACCCAACATGAAGTAACGCAACAGTCCGCCACATTGCTATTAATGATTGCTGCAAATTAAAAACTATTCTACCAGGAAGTCGAGGTGGTCTCTAACGGCGTAACACATTCACGCACGGCATGCCCATATCGTGCCTACTTCTTCAGTAACAAAGGGAAATTATTAGCCTAACTTCCATTTGGGCGATAAAACTGCAATCCCGATCATCCAAAAATATCATTCTATCCGTCATACACAAAATATTATCGAATATCCTTCTCTCATGCGCAGCTCCACGTGTACAACACTACGGCCTATCAGCGATACCGATTTCGACGTAACATATCGAGTAATGATAAGATATTCCGTTTTGGTCAAACAATGGAAATTACTTGGGCAGTGCATCAGCTCGAATATCTATGACAAGTATTCGCGACAAGTAAAACCAGCTGGAGCTGAAGTCAAATGTGCTTAACCTGTCAAAGACGATAGCTGACCTGCATTATAGCTAAAGATTCCGTTCGTACCGCGCAGTAAACACAGTCCATCTCGGTTACAAAACCCGTCAAAACGCTGTTTTTACCGAGTTCCATACAAAAACAGAAATGCATTCAGTTGGCCAAAGTGGAATTTTTGAATGTTAAATAAAACAGATGTTATTTATTATAAACATTAAGCGCTAAAGCGTCAGACCATGCGCGTCCAAACTCTTTCGGAAAAAGCTCACAACCGTCACAATGTGGGCTGGACAGCGGGCGCCAAGTGTAAAAATCACAGCTAGTAGTATACCTAACGGCATATATTATTGTGCAGTTTTTCTAGTATACATACATATAATCTACAAATATGACCGCGGGAAATATGAAAACATGGTGGGTCACATGCGAACCGCGAGCCGTGGGTTGGCGACCGATAAGCTAGACGAAACCTGCAACAAATTCTGTACGTGCCAGCGCGTCTGACAATCGACGATGCTGCATCCACACAGCTCTCCATCACAGCTTCAGAATGCTCCCATTGCGATATTCAAGAAAATCACGAAAAGAATGGAAATGAAATGGTCATATCAGTATCCGATGTGTGCTTTGTCACTCCACTGGTAGGACACACTATCACAAGAAAGCCAACAGATTTGTCTCTAGGTAAAAGACAAGGAAAACAAGTCCTTGTCTCGTCGCTAGAAAAAAGGAATAAAATAATGCAGCACGTGACAGCTAATAAATCCTTCGAAATTATGGCAGAGGGCCAGTGTTTACGAAAGACAGTAGAAACTGAAACTTAGAATTACTTATAAACAAAGAGCAAATTAAATTTTAAGAGAGCTTTCTCAGATTCGGTTCAGAATCTTATCTTCCCGATTACCATATAAACAAGTAAAGCGAGTTGACACAAGGAAACTGACTATACTGTATTGGGAATGGGTGTAAAACTTGGCAGGAGGAGAATATGTAAACAGATATGTGAAGAACTGGAGACCAACTGCATAATAGGGCGCCTCACGCTTCATACTATTTGCCAGACATTAAGGTAACCATAAAATGTACGATTAAATAGAAACGTCGTGCTCAATGCATGAACAACATCAGCCGCGAAACCTGGGAATACCTCGGAGAACCCGTACAGCGGCCATGTTGCGGGGTTTCCGCGGCTTTCCTCACCTCTTCCAGGCCCTCCTGCCGGGCCTCCAAGCTCCGTCGCTACCGTTTTCTTCCACACCCTGCTCCAATCATCACTCATACCCAGCTGACCACTCTATGCTATACAGTCTGATCTACTGAGAATGTCCTAAGCTAAAAATAATTACATTAAACATGATGAAAGGATGTCACAAGAGGTCTACGCGTATGTCAGAAGCTAAGACTAAAACGAATCTTAAGAAACAAGATAAAAGAATATGCGCTGGAATCATGTATCTCCGCAGTGCCCGGTGGCGAATTCCACAAAAAGCGATAAACTTCCCGACTAGCTTTTCGAGAAATACTCTTTGTGGAATAAAGTTAAGAGTACCAGTTCTTTTGTTGAGTAGATTTTGTATGGTATGAGATACCGTTATTAAAACAGCAGATACAGGGGCTGAATACCGACAAAACCTGGTGTCAGCGGATGCAGCATTTGTACAACCAGATTCAACTATAAGTGCAAACATCCTATTCAGCAACAGACATTCTACTCTGAAGGTTATCGATAGTAACCAGTTTTAGCGTGTATTTTGTTGCAGGATATATTTCTGCACGGTTTTCAGTGGGATATGCTACCAAAACCCGACCTATCCAACATCAACCTCGTGTTCAGGTATCACAATAAATCAATCATAATTAAAATACTGCGATATTTTACCTTTTTTAAGTGTTTGTTGACCCATTTGGTGAATGTTTTCTTCTGAATCGCGTCTCGTTCATCTGAAATGACAAGAAAATACACACATTAAAAACAATAAGTCCGGAGAAAACTATGTCAGTGACACTGACACAACAATGGCGGGCCCTAGAAATTCTGAAAAATAAAAATTTGATTTTTTAACATCAGGTATCTGTAACTGTGAAATAACTACGAAGTTCTGCCACTGCATTAAGGAGAAGCGGGACTAGTGCATTCCAGGTAGGATCGCTTGATCTCCGAACCAGTAATGGCGTAATTATGGCACAGCATAATTAAAAGCAAAATATGTCTCTGTATGAAACGTACCATTCCTCTGAGAAGACGAAACACGAGCACTCGCTGACGTGAACACGTTCGATACAAACACATCCGTGCCCGCTCTAATACAATAAACTCGAAATTTCAAGCACTGTTTTTTACAAGTCCGGATACAAGGATCCTGTGCCAGCTGGAACGAGTTCACACTTTCGCAATGTATTTCCATTTAGCTGAAATCACATTACCCTCCCAAGTGCGCTACATCCCCCAAGTGGTTCCTACACTTTCAGTATTTCAGTAACAATTTCATGTCTGCCCATGCCTGCTATGTGTCCCGTCCACCAGAACTTTCTTAGTGCAAACGCCGTAACAAACGTAGGTAAGTGTATAAGGTACAGTACAAACAGGTGAAATCTGTCACAGTACTAAAAGCTTTATTAACTGCTTATCTTTATCTTTATATTACGCTTTGTGATGTGGGTTATAACTGTGTTGAAAGACCAGCGCAAATTACTTGACAACGTAGAGCAGTATAATCCATTAAAAAGGTAAAGCAGTCCCATTACAGGCCCGGAGTGGCCCAGAGGGTTCCAGGAAGTTAAGGTCCCCCGATTTCATGACAACGGCACAGGATGGTGGTAAGGTTATCAGCCCTACGCACCGGCCGCCTTTACCTCCAGGGAATACTCCTGGTACTCATTTCTGTTAGAGGCTGAGTCGACCCCAGGGCCATAGTGCGATCGGAAGGACTATGTCAATGAAAAATTCCAGTGACACCATCTGGAATCGAACCAGCGAATTTCCGATTTGTAGCACAGCACCTTAACCACTGTGCTACCGCGGTCCCCAGTATAATCCATTACCGTTACATAAATATGCACGAGGTGTATACAACAAATGTATTGTTTACGAATACACAGTAGATTTAAATAAAATTTGGTATTGGTGGGTTACAAACTAAAACTGTCGGGCGAATTAAATTTTGCATCGAATCGGCCCAATACAATCCATACTTCACCAGCAGGGTGGAAAAAAAAAGGCTCAAAGTGAGGGGGGGGGGGGAAATTCCAACGTGGCACAGACTACAGTCTAGTGAAGTTCCACATGCGTAATGCACTCTTTTTTACATCATATCATATCACACAAACATAAAACAAACCACACCCCATGAGATAGACAAAATACACAAAGGACGCAATGAGGATGTATCGATCCTTTCACACGCTTCCCATATCAAAAATAATTTCTCCGTTGACAAGCTACTGAAGATTTATTTTACCCCACGTACCCCTGCCTTCTTTCAGCCGTTACGGACTCTGCCATTCATTTTTCCTCAAAAGGCTATAACGACACGCCAGCTCCAATTAAATATAACATAGTTTACAGTATGGGTCTCCAACCATTTACGGCAAAGGGTCACATAAGTTAGTGTGGGCTAGTCCGCCGGCCGTAAGTGGAAAAATAACAATAATTGGTATGCCTAACCGCCTAAATTATTGACTAATTTTTATTGTGTATATACACGAGTTACAAAGGCTGCCGCAAGCCACACAATAAAACCTGGCGGGCCGCGGGTTGAATACCAATAATTTAAACCATTTTTACACCAATGGTGGGTCGGGTGGTTCAGTCGGTATAGCGACTGAGATACGGGCTGGACGGTCCGGGATCGAATCCCGGTAGGGACGAGATTTTCCGCCCCTCCTGACCGGTCCTGGGGCCCAGCCAGCCTCCTGTAAAATGGGTACCGGGTCTTTCCCGGGGGTAAAGTGCGGCGGGGGCGTGCTGCTGACTACTCACCATCTTATAGGCCCGCGGTCATAGAAAAGTAGAGCTATACCTCTACCCACCCTCTGGGCCACACCGGGCCTGTAACGGGAACACTTTACACCAATGAATCCACATTATGGACCATTCACTATGATAAATCTAACGTACAACTTCTGTTACGCGGCAAACAGGCACATAATAACTTAGTACAGTTTAATGACGTTGAGACAGCTCATTTTTAGCTTCAAAAAAAACCACAAAGTTGGACAGTCGTATCATACAAAGATAAACGCGACCTTCATACAATATTAACGAGGATAAGTTTGATTACATTGTATCTTATCTGAGAGCACGTCACTGCAATTTATAAACATGCCAAAGACGTTAGTATACGCAAGCACACTGCAAACACGTTAATTAACTAAACTCAGCTTCTCGGCGAATTTAAACCAATACCGAACAAGTCGGGGACCGCGGTAGCACAGTGGTTAAGGTGCTGTGCTACAAATCGGAAGGTCGCTGGTTCGATCCCAGCTGGTGTCAGTGGATTTTTAATTGACATAAAATCCCTCCAATCGCACTATGGCCCTGGGGTAGACTCAGCCTCTAACTGAAGTGAGCACCAGGAGTATTTCCTGAGGGTAAAGGCGGCGGGTGCGTAAGGCTGACAACCTACCACCATCCTGTGCCGTTGTCACGAAATCTGGGAACCTTAACTTCCTGGAACCCTCTGGGCCTGTCCAGGCCTGTAATGGGACTGATTTACCTTTACCTTTACCGAACAAGTCAGGTAATGTACGTATAACGAACATCGAGGCGCGTTCTTGCAACCATCGCTGCAGGAGGAAAACAAAAGCTATTAAATACGAGCGTGTGTCTGTAGCCTTAGTTATCCAGTATGCAATGCGCGTGCGCCATATTACATTGTCATCTGTGGCCTGTCCGGCTGTAAATATTCTTCCACATTATCTCACAAACGGCGCGATTTTCGCAAAAATAAAGTTATTGAACATAAAATGTGTATTTTGATACTCTATACAATTTTTCTCTGAAACACTTCTCACTCTAAGAAGAAATGATTGAAATATGATCAGAAATGCACATTGGTCTTCATGTAAGGTGTTCGTTATTCTTACGTTTATTGGACACCGTGCATCATTTTGATAGTTGAATAAAGAGAGACCAACTTGATGTCACTTGCTTTTTTATTTCATTATTTAATGCTCAACATGTTTCGGATGTTAATACATCCATTCTCAGGAACCTGCGACTTATTTGTTGAGTTATTTCATGGGTTGTATTGCTCTGGTTCGATGTGTGTTGGTGTTACGGTGTGGTTTGGCTGGGGTGGTGTGGTATCCGGACGCAGGCTGAAGTACTAGTGAAATAAAAAAGCAAGTGACATCAAGTTGGTCTCTCTTTATTCAACTATGTTCGTTATTCTTTTCAGATGTTAATAAAACGTTATTAATCTCAAAAGATTTTCGAAAACACTCAAATACAACATCTCATGCAGATCCGTCCAGTGGGAGCCGAGATGTTCCATGGGGGTGGGGGGACGGACGGAAAGAAAAACATAACAAAGTTAATAGTCGCTTTTCGCAATTTTTCGAGCGCGCCTTAAGTTGTTACCAATTATGCCAAGCAGTAATATAGCAAGCACGATGATTTGTCAGGAATAAAATAACTACACTTGGTGTATATTTAGATGTCATAAAAAGACTCGCTGTATCATTCACACCCCTAGGTCAGTAGGCCTATACGCGGTGTGCCAACCAGCCGTCTTGTAACTTGGTTCAAACGTCGTGTTAGTTGAGGGATGTCATCCCGTCTTCATACAAGTTTCATTTCCAGTAACAAAATCAACTTCGCATCTGTGCCAACTTCGAAGACTGGAACAACTGCAACGCCATTTAACTAACTCGTGGATTGTTTCACAATATTCTACTAGAGCATTAACAAGACAAGCAATGGACTGTACGTAAAACGTAACACTGGGGCGCGTTCGTGCAAACAATGTTGCCATGCAAATGCAATAATTATTACACATTCTGCGCGCGTGTTTGCAATGGGCATGCGCCGTAGTACATTTTATCTGTGGCCTCTCTGGCTGAACCATCTTTTTCACATTATCTCATGAACGGAACGATTTTCGGAAGAAAGCTATTGGACATGAAGTGTGTGTTTTTCATTTTCTCTACAACTCATGTTTGAAAAATTTCTCATTCTAAGAACATAGATATGAACATAAATGCATATGGGTCTTCATGTACAGTACCTGTTACTCTTGTCATATTTTAATGAAATGTGAATTTTCTGGACAGAGTTTCGAGAAATACTCATATACAAAATTTCATGAAAATCCGTCTAGTGGGGGCCAAGTTGTTCCATGCAGACGGAGAGACAAACACGACGAAGCTAACAGTCGCTTTTTGCAATTTTGCGAACATGCCTATTAAGAGTACGCGTTTTGCAACACGATCTTCCCTGGTTTTAAGAAGGTCGCGCTGTCCCGGACACAATTTCCAACGATTCTTCAACCGTGGGAGTACACTACACGACAGAACCCAAAATGAGAGAGCCAAGGTGGTGGTGGTGGTGGTAGTGGTGGTGGTGGTGATTATTATTATTATTATTATTATTATTATTATGAGTCTGGTTTACGAAAATTGTACGAAAATGTAAATGCCATAAACAGGATTCGACTAAAAATTCCGTAAACCACAAAAGCTAGAATGTTAAATGTGACATGCTGATAGATCGGATACAAGTACATAGTTAAGGCAATCCCATCACATGCCTGGACAGGCCCAGACGGTTCCAGGAGGCTGAGGTTCTCAGAATTCTTGACAATCGGCACAAGAAGGTGGTAAGGTTGTCAGACCTACGCATCGGCCGCCTTTACCCCCAGGAAATATTCCTGGTACTCATTTCTGTTAGCGGCTCAGTCGACCACAGGGCCATTGTACGGCAGGAAGAATTACGTCAATGACAATCTCCAATCACACCATTGGGAATCAAACCTGCGACCTTCCGACTTGTAGCACAGTGCCTCAACCAACGCCACCGCATGCCCCCAATCGTATACAAGTACTGAAGCTAAAATATAAAATGTGGTGTGCAGACAGATCATAAACCAGCGAACTAATGAAGCTAGAATATGGAATGTGGTGTGGAAACATCATCGTAATCACATGAAAATTTTGTACAAAGAACGGTTGAACGTATCAGAATACACTCACAGCAATGACTCTACACTGTGAGGTTACGACCGATAAGTATCTTGTGGGCCTACTGAAAATTTCTAATACTAATCACTACGAACAATTACAGGTGACCAAAGCGTACATTTCTTCATTTATAATTAATGTATATCGTCTTTCCAGAAATAGGATCATTTATAGAAAATCACGACTGGATAAGAACACTTTGTTCAGTTACAAATCCCTGCGAAATCCGTACACATGATCATAATATACTGACCAGTTCATACCTTCTGTGATAGAACTGCGACATGTTTTGAAATCGTGACTACGAACATATGTGTGTTAGTGAAGTGTTAAATTCCTCTGTCATGGCCAGCTGTATTGACAAATCCATTTCAAAACGAAGTACAAAAGAATGTAGACCCGAAAAAAAAACTGTTAGGCGTATGAGATTGGTTTATTAAGTCCATTAAATTCGGACCATAAAACACAATCCCGCTGCAGGAACATTAACGAAACTGACTACAAATATCATACACGTTGCATGGACACTGACCTTCGGCGGAGATGTAGAAATGGAAGTAGAATGCAGAACTTTTGAAATAAAATGCCAAGGCCTGTAAACACTAATGAGATCATCAAAGAGCAATAAATTGACAGACTCATTAACTGGGAAAACATTTTGACCTATAAATTGTGGACGGATTTCGAAATACTAAGCCATGTTTGATATAGGGTTTTCATGTTTGCGATAGTTTATATTGTGGACTTTTGAGGTATGACATCACACAAACTCGTAACTGGTGACACGTTTCGGAGAAACCTTTGTTTCCACCTTCCACCACGAAGATGTGAACTGCACGTCCTTCAGAAACATCGGCAACCAATCACACGCCAACCCTGAAGACCCAAGCCGGTCTACTAAGGATTCCAATATTAGCTAGCATCAAGAGACAAAAGACACACAACTGCAGAAAGGGCGCCTCAAAAACGACTTCATCACAATCTCGAGCTTTAAAAGGAGATATCCTACATCAGGGATGTACAAACCCCCGGCGCCAGTGCACCAGGGCAACTAAAATCTGTACCGTGACGCCTAAAATGTGTGGGTCCTCAGTATGAAACTTGCTTCATGTCACTCTTGGCGCGTACAATTCTGAAGTGTCTCCTAAATATTTGGGAAACCTGTGCACCCCTGACCTACATAACACTCAAGTAAACGAGATATTACACTTTTAATGATATGGTGAATAAATACATTTTAAATGTGTTGTTGTTTCGGGGACGAAGAACGTAAATGAACACACGATCATTAAGCACTCATGTTAAGCACTTCGTTTAAGCAATGAATCTCGCAGAAACACCAGTTTTTTTTTTCACTAATTCGTAAACAGTTCATCATTCTGGTGCAGGTTCTTGATGTGGTGACAGCACACCAGCTCCCCAACCCCACCTCTTGTTGCACACACAATAACCCTATCTAATACATAACACTTTTTCAATACTTAAGCCTCACCGGTAATAGGGTGTTGAGAATATTTGGGCCTGAGAGGGATGAGGTAACAGGGCAGTGAAGAAAACGACATAACGAGGAGCTGAATGATCTGTACTCCTCACCCATTATTGTTTGGGTGATAAAATCGAGAAGAATGAGATGGGCGGAGCATGTAGCGCGTATGGGGGAGAAAAGAGGCGTATGCAGGGTTCTGGTGGGGAAACCTGCGGGAAAGAGACCACTGGGGAGACCCAGGCGTAGATGGGAGGATAATGTTGAGATGGATCTTCAGGAAGTGGGATGTGGGGGTATGGACTGGATCGAGTTGGCTCAGGATAGGGACAGGTGGCGGGCTCTTGTGAATGCGGTAATGAACCTTCGGGTTGCATAAAATACATGTAATTTCTTGACTAGCTGAAAACCGGTTATCTTCTCAAGAAGGATTCTGCTACATGCAGTAAGTAAGTAAGTAATAAGTAAGTAAGCCTCATCGGTAAAAATTCACGCTGCAAGTGCTGAAAGGTGAGAGATAAGTGAACGAAGAAGAAACGCCGCTTCAACTGGAGGGCACAATGGAAGTGAATTCTTGAAAACTGAACTGTAGGTAACTAGATACATGCGAGAAGCGCAGACCACTTTCCGTTTTGAACGTGCTGCTCAGACACGAATTTTTAAGAAAATTCCAAACAGGCATGGCAATGTGCTCTAATAAACCCTGCCAAATTAAGAGAATAAGATAGTACAATTAAGAAACAAGTCTCCATGAACTACAACACGATTCTTAACCCTTTAACGCCGAACGGCCACTAAAGTGGCCGCGCAGTGAGCCCTTTAATGAGAAGCCAATGCCCGCTCGGATGATCAAAAGCTTCCAGCCTTGTTATGGATCGCAATTGCCGTATTCACAAAAGCCATATGAATTTAGCCCACACCCTCATATATTCTTATTCTATTTCTGTATTAATTTCAATACATATCAATTCAGCCACGTTCAAATGTCCCACGTGATCTCTTCCCTCTGGAGTTTCAGCTTCAATTGTGTATGGATTTATAATCTTTACATGAGCAGCCCTTCTTCGAGTTGATCACCCTGATAAGAAGTAAGAATATAATATAGTACGCAAAGAAAGGTCCAGCCATTGTCTCAGCACAATACGGGCAGGACTGCGTCTATTTCTGTAGTATCCGAAGGCATTGACAGTCACGGCAATGTGACAAAGAAATAAAACCAAAAAATTTCAACCAGGGGTCTTTCATCTCTGCTGCAGGTTATTTCCAAACGACGAAGCAGGTCTTTGCTGCGTTCCTGTTCCATGCAAAGTGTTCGGCAAGTTTATTGTACTTGAACAGGACTTCTGAGAAATGTCCCATTGTGTTGACCCAAAGCAGATTCTACGCACGCTCAGATGTTGCAATTCTTATAATCTGGAGGTTTTGGGAATTAGGTCATATCCAGAAAATTTATATCGCTACAATCGTGCCCCTCGAAAAAATGCAAGCAATTAAAATTATTAACCACAATTTCGACTCCAAAAAACAGCATTAACCCTGTTATGTCGAAGTACAAGCGAAACAAATAAATAAAGGCGTAGTCCTAGCTGATAATAAAATAAACAAACCTAACCAGCACTTTTTACAATCCCTGACCCTGAATCGATGGAAAATAATGCATGGTTAAATTCTGCCCGAAAATGCGGTTCTACCGGTCTTCTTAGAAATCATTCTGAAACCGAAAAGGGGAAAAGAATTAGACAGCCGAATTTTCAATGTAAGTACTTTACTCTCTTAGCTCACAAAGTAAAAGAAAAGTTTCCTTCTCCACGCCATGAAGGTATATAGGGGAGAAGAGGTATAGCTCCACTCATTCTTTACCTCGGCATTAGATGAGTGTTTAACTTCACAATCCCGGTAGCTTTACCCCAGGAAAGAACCGCGGTAGCCATTGAATAGGAGGCTAGCTGGGTCCCAGAGCCGGTCAGGGCGTTTCGGAAAACGTTCGATTTGAAGCCCGGACCGTAGCACAGTCGCTACACCGACTATGCTACCCCGGCTCCCTCTACACTTATAAATGTTACAAATCGAACCCCTCTCCTTTAAGAAGCACTAACAGCATCCACCAACAATGTAGATGAACGGTTCCAACCCCCCCCCCCCCCCCCCCCCCCCCCCCCAAAATCATTAAAAACAACCCCCAACCCCCAAAAAAACAACCAACTCTCAAAAAAAAGGAAGAACGG
>Ga0131853_10014844_pt1 | contig 14261 bp, 11 predicted proteins | sample TergutLab28metaG_FD_92764 | JGI IMG/M metagenome (GOLD analysis project Ga0131853, IMG submission 92764) | Labiotermes labralis P1 segment gut microbial communities from Petit-Saut dam, French Guiana - Lab288 P1 (version 2) (version 2) | ecosystem: Host-associated > Arthropoda: Insects >... | reverse complement strand
CATATATAAAAGTTTCACATTAAAACACTAAAATTGCTCCGACATGTTTCGATCCTAAGATCATCCTCAGGGAGCTATACTTTCCTTGCTAAAGTCACAATTAAAAATAGTCACTGATTAACTAAGTTTTACTAATAGGGTGCTGTGGCAGCATGTCATATTATGTGAGGGTATGTTGCTGAGAGTGCCCTACTGCGGGTGTGCATCCTGTGCTTCGCTGCGTGATACTCACGCAGCGAAGCAACATACCCTCACATAATACGACATGCTGCCACAGCACCCTATTAGTACAACTTAGTTAATCAGTGACTATTTTTAATTGTGACTTTAGCAAGGAAAGTATGGCTCCCTGAGGATGATCTTAGGATTGAAACATGTCAGAGCAATTTTAGTGTTTTAATGTGAAACTTCTATATATGTGCATCAGTTGGTATACTAATTAAATAACTCGATGATATGCATGGTGCAACAATAAGGATGTTGATTAGTTGTTGTATCTACAAGGTTACATATAACCAGTTGTTAAAATTGTTAAAAATATAAGATGATGAACACATAGTGCTCAAAACATGTAGAGGCATATAATAAACTTATTATAAAATAAGATTTTGTGCATTAAGTTGGTCAGTCACTAAGACTATACTGAGATGCATGGTCAGCAAAACATAAAAAAAAAAAAACCTTGCCTCTGACTCACATGCAGACACCATGGTGTTGTAGGTGGGCCATGGATAATAGAGTGCATTCTTTTTTATTTTCATATGATTGATCAAATAACATTCTTATCTGCCACATTAATATGACTTAACATTCACACAGAAAACCTCTTTTTGTGGTCGGTCTGTATCGGCAACCAGATAAGTGAAGTTTCCTTAAAATAAGTACACTTTTGTTGCAGTATCAGACTTAAAAATGTACAGCCTACAGTAATGACAGTATAAAGTGGGTGTGTCCCACCTTTTCTTGCAAAGGGCCACAAATTTTTTTGTGGGCCAAACGCGTAAAAATCGTAGGTGGCATTTTTGACTGTCTAAACTGTGTAATATTTTATAGTGTATACAGAGTATACCTGAAATTCTTGGACAAACTTGAGGAATGAAACATGGAAAAATGCTAATTTTGCAGACACTTAACATTGTTTGTGAGGTACAGTGCAACAACACTTTGACCTCATTCTTTTACATTTGTATTAGTGGAGACACTTAAACTGTAGTATAGTCAGCTTCAATTGAAAATGAGAAGATTCATATGAAACCATTTGCAACCTTGCTGGGCCTTTTGAAAGGATACGATGGTCCATGATAGATGTGTCCATGCATGCATTGATTCAGGTTGGGGACATTTTGAGCATTTGTTGTTCATTAAAGTAGTATGTCAGTTTTAAGTAAAATACTACCCAGTTAAGCTGTTTATTATTGAATGCAGTCTTTAAATTTAACCCAAAAATCACTCAATTCTGGGCATATGTTTATATGAACTTTTTTTTTTGTTTTGATGTGAAGAAACCTTGAAATTTGTCCAAGCATTTTAGATATACCTTGTATATATATATATATATATGTAGTATATATTATATAACACAACTGGTTGGGCCGTGGGTTCTACACTTCTGATATTAAAATAAGTTGATCATAATGGTAAGATGGTAATGAGAGACTTTCACATTATATTGACAATAACCAAATGGTTCTAATACATGTTTGTGGTTGCTGATATTGATATATTTGGATTCAGATGAGCTTTATGTACGTTTGTGAGCATGGGACTTTCTTCATAAAACATGAGATACAGAGTGTGAGTTTTGGAACAGTACTCTTTTAAAGTGGGGGACCACGGTAGCACAGTGGTTAAGGTGCTGTGCTACAAATCAGAAGGTCACTGGTTCGATTCCAGATGGTATCATTGGAATTTTTCATTGACATAATCCTTACAATCACACTTTGGCCCTGGGGTCGAGTCAGCCTCTAACAGAAATGAGTACCAGGAGTATTTCCTGCAGGTAAAAAAGGCCGGTACTTAAGGCTGACAACCCTACCATCATTCTGGGCCATTGTCACGTAATCTGGGAACCTTAACTTCCTGGAACCCTCTGGGCATCTCGGGTCTGTAATGAGACTGAGTTACCTTTTTTTTTTCTCTCTCTCTCTCTCTTTTAAAGTATGTGGTGTATGTACACATAACAGATGCATGCACTTTAAGGTGATCTGTTGAGGTACACCCCTTCACTGAGACCACAGTGAACCCTTCACTTACATGTACAATAACCAGAACATTATTACATGGAACTACTTACTGTAAGTTTATACTTAGTCAAGGGTGGTAAAAAGTCAGAACTGTATATTGAATGACTAAGTGGTCAGTACTAAGGATTCAGTGTCCTATCTGTTACTGTACACAGGGAAAGATAAGTTGAGAGTTGTCACTACAAAAAGTATGTATTTTTAAGCCATGGACAGTGTATTATAGTGAAATAGTTGAATGATGCTAACAGAACTCTGGAGTTTTAGTCTCAATATCTAGTTTATTTAGAGGCATGTAATGATACGGTTTGCTGTGAACTTTTTAACAGGGTGAATATTTGTTCTTTGACAACTGTGCATGTGCAGTGAAACCTCTCAATTGCAGGAAACATGTGAATCTGACATAGTTGGTACAGTGAGTCCATTGTGTGGCCATTGTACAAAACAAAGGTCTTCTCTTAACAAATCTTCATTCATCACTTCCCTTTAACATAAAATTTGTGTATTCAGATATTTTCAGAGGGTCACTGTCGTAGAGTTCATGACTTAGTCGATTCAACTCGCAGTGGGCTGGAAAGTCCGTGGATTGAATCCTGGTGGGGGCGAGATTTTCTGGGATTTTCCACGCCTGTCCAGAGCAGCTGTGGGGCCCGCCCAGCCTCCTATCCAATGGGTACCTGGTCATTCCCCAGGGGTAAAGCAGCTGGGGTGTGGCATTGACCACCCACCCTGATCAAATGCTGAGGTTGCAGAAAGAGTAGAGCAGTATCTCTACTTCTGTGTGCTTTCACGGCATTGTGTAGGGTGAATTTACCTTTACTTTACCTTACATAGTTGATTATGTAATTATATCTCCTTGTGCATCTTATGGTTGTGGTTTTGGGCATACAAACTTGTGAACTCAGACATGTGTCCAATTTCTTGGGAGGCTGTGTTTTGAGAAAAGGTTTGTAATGGTCACTTTTTTTTTCTGCACTTTCAACTCATCTTCACAGTTGTACCAACTTTCCTTGTGGCAGTAATGCCAATGTATCAGAACTCTCTCTCTCCACTGTACACAAGGCGAGTGTTGAAACTAGTCTGGTATATGCCATAACATTGTTGCATAGCATGCATTAGATGTCAATTCGTGCAGTCAGCTGCATCTCTTTTCTGATTTCGGTTTTGTTTGTGTCACTGGTTCACTGCTAAACCATCATGTTGGTTGCATTGTTACTGCTATGGGCAATGGTCCAAGCCTTTTGAAAGTGGGTGGACATATCGACTGTAGTCGGGGTTATGAGGTTATGTTTAATGTGTATGAGACTGAAAGCAGAGGCTGAAGAAGTAACTGGGGAAAAATTGGCTGCAAGAAAGGGTAGCATAATTGTGTGGTTATTTAGCACTGAGTGGTGCATTGTATAGGAATTGGCAAGAGTGCTAGGCAGCAAGCCAGTATGTCAGAGCCTGCTAAAATACTACCACATAATGGCAGTGGAAGATTGATGTGGAAGATTCTGACTAGTGCATTATCTGATGAATAGTGAATGAAGACTGTCAGAACAAGCCAGGCAATGCACGTGTAATGTAACGTTGAGACGCGTTTGTGCAACCATTGTAGTGGTGGGAAATCAATAAATATCACATTCTGAGTGTGTGTTTGTAGCCTTGCGTATCCAGCATGCAATCCCCGTGTACCATGGTCATCTATGGCCTGTCGAGGTCTGTTATATTTTTCCATATTATCTTGTAAACAGCATGATTAAAAAAAAGTTATTCAACATAAGATGTGTGTTTTGATTTTCTGTGTAACCTTTGTCCAAAACATTTCTCATTCTAAGAAGATCTGAATGAGATACGATCAAAAATGCATGTTCGTCTTCATGTAATATTACATGTTATTCTTGTCCGATTTTAGTGAAACTTGACCTTCCTTCACAGATTTTTTAAAAATACTAATGAAAATCTGTTCAGTGGGAGGTGAGTTGTTCCATGCTTATGGGTGGACAGACAGACAGACATGAAGCTAGTAGTCACATTTTGAAATTTTGCAAATGCGCCTGAAAACAGCCAACATTGAAACATTTCAAACAAAAGAATGAATATTAGCAGTTCCACTTGCCACATCTATGGCTGGTTTTGGTACAGTTTTTCAGTGGAGATGGATAGCTGATAAACCCAGTATATGAAATCTTAGGCTCATGACACCTGCAGGTACCATGCTGTTAGTACATAATGCACACTCAAATAAACTACTAATACTGACTAGAACATCAACAGAAAAAAATGGCTCTGTTTGAACATATCTTACATTTACCCTCCCAGTCATTCCCCAACCCCCATCCTGCAAAAGTGGTAAGTGGAGTGCATTGACAGGACCAAGGCCACATTCATTTTTCCCAGTGTTTGTATGAGAGAAACTAGATCATTTACATTTTGCCATAGCATAATTTTCATTAAACAAGCATTAACAACAACACATAAAAACAAAAATACACCACCACCTCCAATAATAACATTATCAGAAACAGTCTGAATTCTAATGGAATTGTTGTGCCCTACACACTCCTAATGCTTTGTACGTGCACATTTTTCTGGAATGTCTGTTGACATCACTGTATGTATTTACACATGTAATAACTCAAACCTTGTATGATTTCCATGTAATTTTATACTGGAGAAATTTATGAAGGACTCTTTGGCCATTCACTTGTCTTATAGACTGACCAATTTTAGAGATTACATTAAGGTTACATATATTTGTACACGCGTCTTGCAACGTGCTAAATCTTTATCAAAGTCAAGAATGTTCAAAATGAAAGTTGTAGAGCAGAGTGAAACGCATATTATATGTCCTACGCAATTTTCCCATAAGTTCTGCAATGTTCTAACTAATCAAACAGCAGGAAGCTGTGTGTAGATATCCTAACCTGTATATTGAGCAGTCAGCTGTGATCGTCTGAATGTATTCTTCCATTGGTTAGCAAAAAATCTTGATTTTGTTTATCTTGTGCTGAAATAAGATTTGTTTTACTTTTATATCTGTGCTGTTTTGGGATATTACGCAGCATGGAGTGGTAATTATATACTGACATTTTGGGACAGCCTAGCGGCCCCATCTTCATGGGTCAAGAAGTCCAGTTCACTGCTCCATTACAGTGTAACTTTAAAGCGTGTAGTAAACAAATTACCTGGATATTTAATTTCTTTTAATTTGTGTAATATCAGTACACACTGAATCCTTAATACTGATTGTTTATTCATTCAGTATATGGTTTTGGCTTCTTGCTACTCTGAATAAGTGCAAATTCATTGTTTGTTTGTTTGTTGTAAGGGGACAGTTCACCATTCAGGTCAGTTCTGCAAAAAGTTTTACTTACACATAGTTCCTCAAAGTGAGCACACATCATACATTTATGTGTACTTTTACAGTTTGTTACAATTGCTGGTGGATCTGAAAGTTTGTGTGGGTCTGTCAACTTTTTCATGCATCAGCAGTCATATAATCGAAATCTGAAGACGTGACACACGGAATTTATAAATGTCCATCATATTCCCCTGCATCTTGATGTAGAGGAAGCTTCCAAAACATCAGAATTTTGTGAGATGTGTTGCAACACTGCGTAAAGTGTCAATTATGTTTTTTTTTTTAAATGCTTGCAGATTCTCGAGCTCAAAGTCCGGTCGCATATACCTTCACTCTGACATCCGCATGATAATTTTCCGCAAGTCAGACATGGACACCGCAACAGCACATGGAATGGACATGGCGTACGAACTGCGCTCCTTCACACATGGACCCACCAAACCCAAATTTTCGCCATACAAGTGACTGTCCCACTGCATTTTTTCCATTACTAGAATTATGATTGATTCTGGTACAAGTCTTGTTAAGTTGCCTTTCTTTCCAGTCACACTGTGAACTGGACCAGTCAGTCCACAAGTCCTGTCTTAAAAGTACAGTAACTGGCTGCATTTTTACTGGACTGTCATATCAACCCTTCGGAATTGTAGTACCCTTCTGATGAATCATGTAGTATGGGTTAACATCTTGGGCACTTGACTGCAGACTTCTGTCCAGTGCACATAAACATACATGAATGTGGCACAGGTTTATGCTTTGTTAAGATGTTTGAAATAAAAGTGAGGGAGTATGAGCTGTGTGTACAACTCTTGAATTGGCTTATTTGCTCCTGTCATGTCCATGCTCAATTGCAACTTTTCATGCTGACCAGACTTTTTCACAGGGATAATGTGTGCTGGTTTACACTTGCATCTCTATCTGATGTCACGGTTTCCAGCACAGTATGGACTTATCCGTATCAATGCATTATTCCCGTTGTTTTTAAAAGTGATTTGCAGTTAATTTGGACAGGCACTAATATGAACAGGTCCTGTGGTTGGGACAGAATTGTAAATCAGCTTAAATATTTCATTATGTTTGCATGCTGTTGTTAATCAAACCATCTTGTAATGGTAGCAGTGACTGTGAGTTGACCTCGGTGGCAGTCCAGAAGGATGTACAAAATAATGGAATGTATTTATGTTGTTGGTACTTGATGTAATAGCTGCATCTCACCACATAGCGAAGCCAGTAGCAGTGGTTGGTATGCATTTGAACTATTGAGACCCTTTTTGAAATTATGGTTATGAGTCTGTGAATGCTCAGAAATTTGTACGTGCAGCCCTGTTGTATATTGAACTATCACGTCCATTATTGTAGTCATCAATTATTGATAACTTACAGAAGGTTGTATAGGCTTGACATACTTCTCAGTGTTAGTAACTTGCAGGTTGGCTGTGTGTGGACTTATAGATGTGGTGTAGCTCGATTCCCATTAGAGGTGGTGCTGCAGATATTTGTGTCCCCTTGATAATGGATTTAAAAATATTTTACATTCTACAGGATGAGGACAGAATCAAAACTGAGGGGACAGCAGACCCGTTCCTGAAAGATAATTTTCTGATTATTGATATGAGTGACAATACTCTGGATCTACATTTAAATGTATATGTCAGTAGAAATAACATTACAATTGAGATACGTCACAGACAGACCCATATTTCATTGCAGTCTGAACTAGTTCCTAAATTGGAACAGAGGCACTGTTGAAGATTCTTGTCTTTTGACATGTTATGCCACACTGGCTACTAAACTGTTAGCAGATGATTTCGAGAAGCATAGTGCGAAGAATGCTGTACCCTCCTCCAATGTGTCAGTAACCTTTTAACACCTGACACTGCATAACATTACAGAACATGTGAATCTTCATCAGCACCACTTTGAAAACCTCAAATTTTGCAGATTCACTGTTATCTGTTGATTTTTGAGATAAGTTTTGAAACAAATTTGTTAGGTGACTACATTAACTCTATGCTTTACAAATTTTTTGTGCCTGGTCATGGTGGCGACTTGATTCCTATGCCATTGCCTAATATGTGCGGGTCTTCAGTAAGGTAATTGTTTCACTGTTGTGGTGCCTAGAATTTGGAAGTGTCTCCTAGATTTTTGGAAAATGTTTGCACCCTTGCTGTATAGTACATACAGTGGGGCATAAGGAACCACCATATGAAGGGCAAATAGGATTGTCTGAATAGTGAAAACACCTCAAAAAAATTATTTTAATTGATACTCTATTGTTTGAGTCACACAACAGGTTTATAGTGCATTGTTTCATGGTACCGTACATATAACAAGTTGTCAATAAAAAAGGTGTTTTTTAATTGAGGGAAAATCCTGCAACTTGATTGGCCGACTGACAGCAACTGACTTTGTTGCAGACATTCCTGCAGTGCCACCTCTAGTTTTCCAGCTGTGTTTGTATATGACCCATAGCTCAAAATCAGTGGGGTTTGTGTCAATTACTTGTCCCACCAAACAACACCATTACTTCATTTTCCGAGTTCTCATGTAACCTTAACGAGAAATGTCTCATAATTTTATTAATATATGCATTATGTATAAATTAATATATTGTAAAGATATAGATATATATCTATTATGTTTGAAGATAACTTCTCAGATTTATTTATTTCATAACAGAATTATGTAGTATATAGATAATTTTGATTATTTTTTCCCCTTTATATGACACAATAAAATATTACAGTTACAGCATTGGTATCATTTCTCTTGTTGGAATGTGCTTGTTTCAGTTGAACTGATATCCCTTTCTTTCATTCCATGCAAATGCTGAGATGGTATTCTGAATAAGCAAGCCATTTTGCTTCCAGCATTGATACCCATACGACACAGCACAGATACCATGGGCTGTGATTGCTTAGCAAGCGACTGGTTATAGCATCAAATCCATACAGATTAGGACAAGGGTGATCAACCGTTAAGCAGGCAGGCCACGTTGAATGATATGTTAAATGAGTGGAACATTCAAATATACATCGTATATACTGTAAATAGCACAAAACTGAACACTACAATAAGAATGGCCTGATTACATATATAATATTTAATACCAACTTGTTGCGCAATGTGTTTATTTATTAATTATTGCTCTGGCATGTTTCGGCCTCAGTTCTTGGCCATCTTCAAGGAGCTCATGGTTTTTTCAATGTGTGCAGCTGAATTGTCAACTTATTTGGTAGCAGCAGCTGACATATCTGATTAAATTTAAAATTAAAATATCAAAATTCCTTAAAATCGGTTTTTTTTCAATATAAGATAAGTTTATATGGCACAAAATTATATTAAGTAGATACTAATATTGTTTGTTGTGTCCAAACATTGGTGTTGAACCTTTCTTTAAATGAAGTAGTCCCAGAACCTGGTTTCAGGTATGTGTTACATTATGCAATATGAATGAACAGGCTATCAGTGTGTTCATTCATGTGGTATAATCTAATTTCATATTTGCCACTACATTATATATATGTAATATAGTTGCACGGAAAATGTACGATAATAAATGGCCTGATTACTTCATCAGTGTGAAACTTGAGCCTGCCTTTGCTTCACAAGAGAATTAAAATTTGGTTCAATTTTTTAAACGCCAGTGTGCATCACATCATACAAGTGCACAGTAGTGATTCTTGCATGAAATTTCAAATTGTTTCTTTTGTAGGTGGAAAAGCCTGTTTACATATGTATGTGTTACCAGATTCACTGGCCAGTTCCTGCTGAAGTTAAGTCACAGAACTTGAGATACTAATACAGAAGGTAAAAAAAGGGTTGGGCACATGGTTTATGGAAAACAGTAGAGACTTTATGCAGCATGTCTTACAAATGCATTTCCTTGTCCCTAAATACAACAAAAAAAATTCTAGGGATGTTTCTTCTGTGCACACAGGTTTTTGAAAGGTTAATTATCATCATGAGAATGTTCCCAATGTTCTAGCCACAATTAGATCAAATAGAAAGTCTGGCAATTAGCACAGTGTGATTGACATAAACAGCTATGCTCCTAGCTACTACAACTTATTCCAAATCTGCCACCAAATTCAATTCTTGTCCTATCACAACACACAACTGCTGATCCCAGAGGCTGCATGGTCCAAGGTGTGGGTCTGTGGTCACTTGCTTGCTGGGATTACAGGTTTGAATCCTGCCAAAGGCATGGATGGCTGTCCCTTGTGTTGTATGTTGTCAGGTACAAATCTGTGATGGGTTGATCGCTCATCCAGAGGAGTTCTATTGAGTGTGGTGTGTTTTGAATGTGATCTCAAAACCTTAACAATGATGAGGCCTAGGCTCAGTAGGGCTGGCATGTGAAAAAAACAACACACAAACCAGCCACCAACATGAAAGAGTACCTGAATTTCAACAAAAGCTGGGTATTGGACAATGGAATACTGTATCATTTTGACATGATGCTGAAAATAACTACATGATCTAGTTAAAATAATTTTAAATTAAGTCATTCATCAGACTGGCTGATACAGATCAAGAAGTGCCAACTTCCTCTTATATACAATACACCTGGAATTATTTTGGCTGGTGCTAAATGGTGAATGGTCAACAAAAACAGAAATTTCAAAGACGGATGTTAAACCACTGTGCCAATAATGAAAATAGCAAAATCACAGACTTTACAAAACTGAGCAATACTGCAGTTCTAACAATTCTCGATATTTTTCTGCGGCATTGCAACATCAATAGAGAAAAAAGATATCTTTGCAGAAAGGACAAGTTAATGAATCATATCTTACAATTCTGAACCACAGAATCACCTCTTGCAGCAGACACACACTGAAATGGAACACTGAAAGATGCACCCCTATGATGACAAGTTCAGCAAGAAAAGTAACACTATTAAATATTTTTCAGCTCTTACCCTAATAATTTCAGCTTCACTTTAAAAGCTTAGACACTTCAAAATCATACCAGAAATGGAACTGTTCTTGAGATACCCTGAAGATGGAGGCAGGTAGCTCCTTGTAAATGCTGGCACTCTTCAGATCACAGAACAACAGAAAATTCATCAACACTGTGAGAAATTTATAGCTGACATATCAAATGAGTGGTGCCAAATCCCAGAGCCAATTTTTGTCACTACATTCAATCACATTGCCTTTCTCATCATTAAGATTTATATTTCTTATCTCAAAGCTTAAGAGTATTGCAACATTCCCATGATTCAGCCACTTCTGTATGGTGCAAGGCAAGACTGCATGTAGCATCAGTGTTTGATAATAAAAAACTGTTGTTGATCAATTCCACAAGAGCACACGAAGTTCACAACCAATACCGCAGTTTTCACATGTTAAAACTTTAAAGTACTTCCACAAAGTGGCTGTTAATGGATGCAATGGATTTTGTCCATTTCTTGCCTAATTCAACCCATCAAACCCATTTTCTTTGTATCATTACTCATTACTCTCACCCCCTGCAGAACAAATTCTTCCTGATCTATTGCTCTTTTTCGGAGTCCAGTTACTACTGATGCCTTCAGCTGTTTCATTGCTACATGAGACAAACTTGCAACATTCATATAAATTTTTGACAATGGCTGTACATGAGTAATACCAACATTCACTGGGATCAAAGGTGCTATGAAAAGATATAAAATTTAAAATACATACATCACTAATTAAACCAGTGGTGCTCTACAGATGTGAGCTGGACTCCCATAAAAACTGCTGAAGGGAGACTTAGCACATTTGAAAGAAAGATTTTAAGGGAAATTTGTGGCCCAGGTTGTGTCAATTACGTATGGAGAATAAAGAGTAATGAACTCTATAGCTTATACAAAGAGCCAAGTATAGTGAAAATGATTAAGATAGCCAAAATTGAAAGATTAGGATACATAGCAAGGACGGAGAATAATGGTCCCTGCATGAAGATAACCTTCTCCCAGCCAGGAATTAGTAGACAGAATGGAAGGCCTAGATTAAGGTGGTTAGATTTGGTATTAAAACACCTTCAGACCCTGGAAATGAACACATAGTGACTAAAAGTATGATCTGTGGAGTGAAATCATCAGGGAGGACAAGGCATACAAGGGGCTGTAGGGCCAAAAACGAAGAATATCAACATTCACAAGGACCTTATCCATTGTCACCAACATTCAAAATGAGCATGTTTTGGAAGCTACCTGCTCCTGTCCTCTGATGAATTGTTTAGCAAGCAATAACCAGTGTGCTATGTAAAGGAACTGCCACTGCATTGTGTTCTGAAGACACTGTAATTCAAGCCCCTTTATGAACCAGCCACTCTCTCTGTTCTCTGAGCATTGGCACCATTATTGCACTTTTCTTTTCTACCTTAAATTTAAATTGCAGTTTCTTACAATGTGATATTCTTTGGAAAGAGGAATACCTTAGCTACAAAACAGACTGGAAATTTTTCCATGCAAAGAAAACACAGAAATATTTGTCCACTTCTCTTGAAAAACGGCACATTCAGAGTCCTATTCAAATTTTTCTTTTTGATAAGGACTGTATATAAGGTGTTTCTGTATCATTTGTGTGTTCTTACTGTAACTGCACACAAAAAAAAGCCACCAATACTCATAAAACAAACTGTTTACACTACAGTACATTCTAAAGAAGAGAACTTGTATCAACTTACCAAACAGTATTTTTGTCTTCAACACAACTCTCACAGTTTCATCCATAGCAAACTACAGTAAATTCAGTCACGTCAGTAACACACAATGGGAAAAGCCTTGACATCTACAAGTTACTGTCATTGACTAAGAACTGCAATCCTGTGCAAGATCTCAGGCTCTCAGAGCAGTGTTGCTGAGATCCAAGTCTTTGGCAAGAAGTTCCTGGCATTTCAAAGGATCATAGGGCTTTCATCTTCAGGGTCAAGGAGTACAAGAAGAACAGCCCCCCCCCCCTCCGCCAAAGGCTGTTTTTTGGTACAGGTGATGAAGGTAGCTGATGGCCAAAGAGAGTGATGAGCCAAAAGGTGTGGTAAAGGCTGCAGCCTCAGTATATAATCACAGGTCCAAAAAAAGGGTATTACTGGAAGTCGTAAGATCAATGAGCTTCTCCCCACCCACTAACCACCACAGGAGTTAAAGGGGTCAGGGATGCATTTCAAGAAGAGTGGAACATGTGACACAGCAATAACGAAACAAAGTGAATACAAGTAAATAAATATTGATTGAAAAGAGGTGACAGGCCTAAGGGCTATAACTATACATGAATTAGGTGGCCCAGGCTTCATTGGCACCAACAGTGTAATACAGAGGTCTGGGATACAATGCCATTGGAGTTAGGAGGGAAACTACGTGTATGAGGAGGGAATGAACATGAAAGTTTGGCCCTTGAAGATTGTAGGCAACTCACACATCTTGGAGAGGCTGCCTGTGTTCTCGGAGGGTGTAAACGAGAGGTTGCTGGAATGAAACTTCAACTCAGTAACTTCCCTGATGACTCACCCCATACATCTAGTGTCCTGGAGTTGAATGTGGTCATAGTTAAATCTGTGCTTTGCCACTGCCAAGCTGTTGGGTAGCATTTTTTCAGCCTGGTCTCAAAGAGCACCTGGACTGTCAAGTGTAGTACTGACATATGGTCTTGAGTCCAAGGTCATCCTTCATAGTATTGGGGTCCAAAATCGTCCTGGTGTAAGGTCAACATTTTTATGTTGTGCCTAGACAGCATCCTTCTAATTCCATTGGTAACATCATCTGGGTGTAGGACAGGAAGGCAAGTGAGGTTAGTGTCTCACTGGGTGTAGGTGGATTAAGAGCTTGGCATATCAGTTTCTGGCTGTATCCATTTTCCTTGAAAGTGGACTTGAGGAATTCTTGCTCATCATGATGACTCCCCTGATCACACAGGAATCTGGATCTGTGCACCAAGGTGGGGAGGACGGCCTGTCTGCTGGATGGGTGGTGATGTGACCCAGCATGCTATGCAAAGTAATAAACACTGCCAATAATGGCAACACCTTTATCAAGAGGTGAGGTTAAAATGTGGTAGTTCACATTCTGTCTGTGTATGCTGCTTAGGCACAGAGACAAGTTTCATTTGCCTTAGCTTTTACAATTGATACAGGATTCAATAAGAGCTAAGCAACTGCACAGATTAATGGACTTTATCTCATTCACGTGGGGTAATTCTGTATGGACAATACAGGGCTGTCATACATGAATATACAGAATAATAGAAGGGGAAAAAAGTACTTTTGTGGGTATATTGTAAAGTGAGAGAAAAACCAACAAGATGCAACAGTTATATGTTTATAATCAACACTTTCTCAACATGTTTCGGGCATCATTATGCCCATCTTCAGGAGAACAAGACGTGTGTTACTGCACGTGGTGTGCTGCACTGTAACAAGCGGGGAAAAAGTTAGATATTAGCTGTAATGTCTTTTTTGTGGGGTATTGTGTAATAAACCTAGATGGGACCTCGTGTTTATATGCAAATGTCGTGTGCAAATGGGTGTGTTGTGGTGTTGGACTGGTATTTGCCTCGTGCGTTTTTCAGGTCTGGTGTATCAGGAGCGGGTGTACTGATGCATGTGTTGTGCCTGTTTGATGGGAGGGGTGTGTGGTGCAGGTGTTATTAGGTGCACTAGGGGGAGTATGCCAGTGATGGGCAGGTTGGTATAAGGGATGGAGATTTAAT
>Ga0131853_10014842_pt1 | contig 14262 bp, 11 predicted proteins | sample TergutLab28metaG_FD_92764 | JGI IMG/M metagenome (GOLD analysis project Ga0131853, IMG submission 92764) | Labiotermes labralis P1 segment gut microbial communities from Petit-Saut dam, French Guiana - Lab288 P1 (version 2) (version 2) | ecosystem: Host-associated > Arthropoda: Insects >... | reverse complement strand
GGGTGTTCACTCGCGCGCAGCTGCTCCAGGAGGTGTGGGGCTACGACTTCTTCGGCGGCACCCGCACCGTCGACGTCCACGTCCGACGGCTGCGCGCCAAGCTCGGCTCGGAGTACGAGTCCCTCATCGGGACGGTCCGCAACGTCGGCTACAAGGCGGTGCGCCCGGTGCGCCCGACGGGCCGCTCCGGCGGTGCGCCGGAGCCCGGCGACACGGATTCGGACGACCCTGACCTGACCCCTACCAACGGATCGGCTTATTAGATGGACACCCAGCAACTCGACTGGATCGATTCACCTCCGGCCGAGGCCGTGCGGGGCGTGATCGAGCGGGCCGCGTCGGCCGACGGGACCGCCCCGGTCTCCGAGCAGGCCGTGCACGCGCTCGCCGGGACCGGTGCGACGCGCCACCTCGTGTGCACCGCAGACGGTTCCGTCGTCGGCTACGCGCAGCTCGAGCCGGGCCACGGGGACCATCCGGCGATGGCGGAGGTCGTCGTCGACCCGGCGGCGCGCGGGGCTGGGATCGGGACGCAGCTCGTGGCGGAGGTCCTGCGGGCCGGCGGCCCCGGAACCCGCGTGTGGGCGCACGGCAACAGCCCCGCGGCCGTCGCCGTCGCACACCGGCTCGGCCTCGTCGCGGCACGCGAGCTGCTGCAGCTGCGGCGCTCGCTGACCACGCCCGAACTGCCCGACGTAGTCGTGCCCGACGGGGTTTCGTTGCGGACGTACCGGGGTCCGGAGGACGACGTGGAACTGTTGCGGGTCAACGCCGCCGCGTTCGAGTGGCACCCGGAGCAGGGGTCCTGGACGGAACACGAGATCGCCGAGCGGCGCGCCGAGCCGTGGTTCGACCCGGAGGGACTCTTCCTCGCGTTCCCGACAGCAGCCGATGCCGACGCGGATCGTCTGCTCGGCTTCCACTGGACCAAGATGCATGCCCCGGAGAACGGCAACCCGGCACTCGGCGAGGTCTACGTCGTGGGGATCGACCCCGACGCGCAGGGGCGCGGCCTCGGCCGCGTGCTCACCCTCGCCGGCCTCCATCATCTGCGTGACCGCGGACCGGCGACGGTGCTGCTGTACGTCGAGGGCGACAACACCGCAGCTCTGCGCACGTACGGGCGGCTCGGATTCGAGCGGTTCCACGTCGACGTCGCCTACGCCGCCGGGGCCTGATCGCCCCGCGTCCGGGCGGTGTGATCCACGCCTCGGGAGAATTCCCCTGGGAGTTCATCTTCCGTTCACCGAACGGGGTCCAGTTGGCTACCGGGTGCCCCTACCTTTCTGGCCTGGGTGGCATAAGCCGCTCGGCGCGATCCTGCACTGGAGCCGCGCCTCCCATGCCGCCCGACCAAGGGCGAGACGCTACAACAGCGGAGGACAAGGGTGAATCTCGAGCGTAAGGGCGCACTGCTCGGAGTAGTGGCCATCGGTGCCGTGACTGCCATGTCCCTGACGGCATGCGGCAGCGACAACAACGCTGCATCGGCATCCGTCGACACGTCGGCTTCCACCGCGTCGTGCGAGGGCAAGGACAAGCTCTCGGGCGCCGGTTCGTCCGCCCAGAAGAACGCGATGGACGAGTTCACCTCGACCTACATCGCCGCCTGCCAGCAGAAGAGCAAGTCGGTCAACGTCGCGTACAACCCGAGTGGCTCGGGCGACGGCCGCACGCAGTTCATCGCCAACCAGATCGACTTCGCCGGCTCCGACTCGGCCATCAAGGGCGACCAGGCGGACCAGGCCAAGCAGCGCTGCGCCGGCAACGATGCGTGGAACCTGCCGCTCGTCTTCGGGCCGGTCGCGATCGCGTACAACCTCGACGGCGTCGACAACCTCGTGCTCAACGGTGAGACCACCGCGAAGATCTTCAACGGCAGCATCACCAAGTGGAACGATCCGGCCATCGTCGCGCTCAACCCCAGCGCCAAGCTGCCGGACGAGAAGATCAGCCCGATCGTCCGTTCGGACTCGTCCGGCACGAGCGACAACTTCCAGCAGTACCTCGAGACGTCGTCGAACGGTGCGTGGACCCAGGGCACCGGCTCGGACTTCAAGGGCGGTGTCGGTGAGGGCGCCAAGGGCTCGGCCGGTGTGGCGCAGGCCGTCAAGTCCGCCCCCGGTTCGGTCACCTACGTCGAGAAGTCGTTCGCCGATCAGCAGAAGCTGCCGGCCGCGCAGATCGACACCGGCTCCGGCCCGGTCGCACTGACGCAGGAGACGGCGTCCAAGGCCATCGCGAACGCGTCGTTCAAGGGTTCGGGCACCGGCGATCTCACGCTCGACCTGAAGTCGATCTACGGCACCAAGGAAGCCGGCGCCTACCCGCTGGTCCTGGCGACCTACGAGATCGTCTGCTCCAAGGGCTACGACGCGGCCACCTCGGCTGCCGTGAAGTCGTTCCTGACCAGCGCCGCGAACGAGGGCCAGCAGACGCTCGCCGCCCAGGGCTACGTGCCGCTGCCGGAGTCGTTCCGCGCCAAGATCAACGAGTCGATCTCGGCGATCGCCTGATCGGACCCATTGCTCCCGGACCGCCCATCTATATTCAGACAGAGAATGTGAGCGCAGATGACTGACGCGAGCACACGGTCGACACCACGCGCCTCCGGCCCCGCGGACGGCGGGGCCGGGGTGGGCGGTCCGAATGGCAATCCGGAGGCCCCGATCACTTCCCCACAGGCAACGAAGACCAAGAAGGTCACTCGTCCCGCGGACCGGATCTTCGGGTCGCTGGCGTCCGGTTCCGCGGTCTTCATCACGCTGCTCGTCGCGGCCGTCGGCATCTTCCTGGTCTGGCGCGCGGTTCCCGCACTGCAGCGCAACGAGGCGAACTTCCTCACCAGCCGGGTGTGGGACACCACCGACATCAACTCGATGGCGTTCGGTGTGCTGGACCTGTTCATCACGACGGTCAAGGTCTCGGTGTTCGCGCTGATCCTCGCGATGCCCGTCGCGCTGGGCATCGCGATCTTCCTCACCGAGTACGCGCCCAAGCGACTGGCCCGCCCGCTCGCGTACGTCATCGACCTGCTGGCGGCGGTGCCGTCGATCGTCTACGGCCTGTGGGGTCTGCTGGTGTTCGCGCCGGCCGCCGCGCCGGTCGCGATGTGGCTCAACGAGCACTTCGGCTGGATCCCGTTCTTCTCGGACGGCACCGGCTCGATCCGCGGCGGTGGCACCGTCTTCACGGCCGGCATCGTGCTGGGCGTGATGATCCTGCCGGTCATCACCGCGGTCACCCGTGAGGTGTTCGCGCAAACCCCCAAGGCGCACATCGAGGCCGCTCTCGCGCTCGGCGCGACGCGCTGGGAAGTGGTGCGCACCACGGTCATTCCGTTCGGCAAGTCCGGCTACATCAGCGGATCGATGCTCGGTCTCGGCCGTGCTCTCGGCGAGACGATGGCGCTCTACATGATCCTGCGGACCACGTCGGCGTCCGCGTCGTGGCTCTCGCTCAACGATTCGGGCTCGACGATCGCGTCGAAGATCGCGCTCGGGTATGCCGAGTTCAACAACAACATCCAGGCGGGCGCGTACATCGCGGCCGGACTGGTCCTGTTCGTTCTGACCTTCGTGGTCAACGCGGCCGCGCGTGCCGCTATCGCAGGAAAGCGGGACTGACCGATGACCAGCGTTCTCGACAGGCCGATCAAGGCACCGGCGTTCCAGGGCGTCGGACTCCGCCGCCGCTTCACCGATCTGACCGCGACGGTGCTGGTGACGCTGTCGGTGCTCGTCGCGCTGGTGCCGCTGGTGTGGGTGCTGTGGACGGTGATCGCCAAGGGCCTGCCGGCGATCACGTCGCAGACGTGGTTCACGCATTCGCTCAGCGGACTGTCCGCCTCCGCGGAGGGCGGCGGCGTCTACCACGCCCTCATCGGCACCCTCATGCAAGGACTGGTGTGTGCGGTCCTGGCGGTTCCGCTGGGACTGTTCGTCGCCGTCTACCTCGTCGAATACGCGGGCAACTCGCGGCTCGGCAAGCTCACGACGTTCATGGTCGACATCCTCTCCGGTGTCCCGTCGATCGTCGCCGCGCTGTTCGTCTACGCGCTGTGGATCGCGACGTTCGGCTTCCCCAAGTCGGCGTTCGCGGTGTCGCTCTCCCTGGTGCTGCTGATGGTCCCGGTCGTGGTCCGCAGCACCGAGGAGATGCTGCGGATCGTGCCGAACGATCTGCGTGAGGCGTCGTACGCACTGGGCGTTCCCAAGTGGAAGACCATCGCGCGCATCGTCGTTCCGACCGCGCTGCCCGGCATCATCACCGGTGTCATGCTGGCACTGGCCCGTGTACTCGGTGAGACCGCTCCGCTGCTGATCCTGGTGGGCTACGCGCCGTTCATCAATTTCAACCTGTTCGGGGGAGAGATGGGCACGCTGCCGGGCGTGATGGTCGCGGAGATGAACAACCCGACAGACGCCGGCTCCAACCGGATCTGGGGTGCGGCGCTGACCCTCATCCTGTTGATCGCGATCCTCAACATCGTGGCGAAGGTGATCGGTCACTTCACGTCGGTGCGCAACAAGTGAGCACCGAACGCGCGACGATCGCCCCAATCGCCGCAACCCCCGTACTTCGTAAGCACATACTCGAGTTCACGCTCGCACCAGTAGGGAGCCGATAATGGCCAAGCGTCTGGATCTCAAGGACGTCAACATCTACTACGGCAAGTTCCACGCCGTCGCCGATGTCGGGCTGTCGGTGCCCCCGCGCAGCGTCACCGCGTTCATCGGCCCGTCGGGCTGCGGCAAGTCGACGGTGCTGCGTTCGCTCAACCGCATGCACGAGGTGACGCCGGGTGCCCGCGTCGAGGGCTCGGTCCTGCTCGACGGCGAGGACATCTACGGCTCGAGCGTCGACCCGGTCGGCGTTCGCAAGACCATCGGCATGGTGTTCCAGCGCCCCAACCCGTTCCCGACGATGTCCATCCGGGACAACGTGGTGGCCGGCCTCAAGCTGCAGGGCGTGCGCGACAAGAAGAAGCTCGACACGATCGCCGAGCAGTCGCTGCGGGGCGCGAACCTGTGGAACGAGGTCAAGGACCGCCTCGACAAGCCGGGCGGTGGCCTGTCCGGTGGCCAGCAGCAGCGTCTGTGCATCGCCCGCGCGATCGCGGTCTCGCCGGACGTGCTGCTGATGGACGAGCCGTGCTCGGCGCTGGACCCGATCTCCACGCTGGCGATCGAGGACCTCATCACCGAACTCAAGCAGGACTTCACGATCGTCATCGTCACGCACAACATGCAGCAGGCGGCGCGTGTGAGCGACCAGACGGCGTTCTTCAATCTCGAGGCCACCGGCAAGCCGGGCCGGCTCGTCGAGATCGACGACACCGAGAAGATCTTCTCCAACCCCACCCAGAAGGCCACCGAGGACTACATCTCCGGCCGCTTCGGCTGATCCTGACCCGCGGTTCCTCGGCTACGCTCGCGGGGACCAGCCGGGGGAAGGGGTGGGGCAGTGTCATCTGGAAGCAGGGTCGGCCGGGTCGCGGCGCTCGTGTGCGCCTCCGTGATCGTGGCCGTCGTGGGTCTGGTCTGGTGGGCGCCGTGGCGCGGGGGTGCGATCGTCGGCACCGAACTGCGGTCCTTCCCGACCGTCGACGGCTCCACGCTCGATCCCAACCAGACGCAGATCGTCGACGTCGTGCGAACCGAATTCGACGCGCAGCCGCCCGGCACGAAGTACTCGGAGGGGGCCGACGAATCGTGGTGCGCGGACTTCGTCAGCTGGACGCTGCGCGAGGTCGGCGAGCCGCTGTCGAACCCGAATTCGGGGTCGTGAAGAATCCCGGGGGTCTACACGCTGCAGGAGTACTACGAATCCGTCGGGCGATTCCGGCCCGTCGACTCCGGGTACGTTCCGAAGACCGGCGACGTCGCGTTGTATGCGCCGTCGAGCCCGTTCGGCCAGCACACCAACTTCGTGATCGGCTACGACGCGGGCACCCTGACCACCGTCGGCGGCAACGAGGACGACGCGATCAAGGCGCACCGCTTCGCCGTAGCCGATGTGCCGGAGCTCCTCGGCTACGGGGTGCTCTGAGCGGCAACGGGATCCGACGGTGCACGATCGGCGGGTGCCGCCGACCGTGCACAGTCGGGACGACTCAGTTCTTCCACGCGTGGTTGAACAACACGATGTTGTCGATGCTCAGGTCGAGCCCGTGGACGTTCCTGTTCCAGACAGCCAGATTGGGCACGGTGCCCCATACCTGCCACGGAACGGTCGCGTTGGCGCGCATCTGGATCCGCGCCAGTACCGCCTTCTTGTCCTCGTCACTGGTCGCGACGCCCAGCTCGTCCAACAGCTTGTCCATCTCGGCATCCGAGTAGCCGTTGGTGTTGTTCGGGGCTCCCGTCTTGAGATTGAGGCTCAGGCGTTCGAACGGGTCGGCGTCAGCCACACTGAGTGCGCCCGACGTCATGTCGTAGTCGTGGGCGGCGTAAACGCGCTTCATCTGATCGCTCACGCTGTTGAGGGTTTCGATCCGGGCGTCGAATCCGACGGCGTTGAGCATCGCCTGGACCGCGAGCGCTGTCGCCTGGGATGTCGGTTCCTGGAATGCCAGGTAGGTGATCTTGCCGTCGTAGCCGTCTGCCTTGGCCTGATCGAGCAGTTCCTTCGCCTTGGCCGGGTCGACGCCGATCGGCGCGACGTCGTTGTGCCAGCGTGAGGTGTCCTGGAAGATCACTTGTCCGGGAAGGCCCTTCCCGTCGTTGACCCGCACGTTCAAGATCTCGGGATCGATCGCGTACGCAATCGCCTGCCGCACCCGCAGATCCGATCCCGGACGGCCGACGGCCATGTTCACGTTGGCCAGGTATCCGAGCGAAGGAATGTCGACGAAGCCCGGGTAGCCGGAGTCGATCAGATCGAGCACGGGTGCGAGCGTTCGCATGTACGCGACGTCGACGTCTCCTGATTTGAGGGTATCCGCGGTCGGTTGAGCGCCGATGATGCTGATCAGCCGAAGCTTGTCGATATGTGGTGCGCCACCGTAATAGTCGCGGCGGGCAGCCAGAACGATTTCGTCATTCGGAGAGAACTTTTCGAGCGTGAACGCACCGGCACCGATCGGCGTGAACGTGCCGCTCTGGTCCGCGGTCGGGGCGACGATCATTCCCGGACCAGTGGCCAGCATCGACTCGATCCCCGTCCACGCCGCCTTCAGATTGAAGACCACCGTGTGCGGATCGGGAGTGTCGATCGATACGACCTGCGTCGCCCACAGGGCCGACTGCGGACCCTTGTTCGCGACGTACCGATTGATGCTGCCCGCGACAGCCTTCGAGTCGAACGGCGTGCCGTCGCTGAAGGTCACGCCGTCGCGCAGCCGCAGCGTCCAGGTTTTGCTGTCCGAACCGGATTCGAGTGACTGCGCGAGTTGGGGAACGAACGATTGTTCAACGGGGTCGTAGCGCATCAACACGTCGTAGATCGCGCCCAGCTCGCTGCCGCCGACGGCTCCTGCCACCTGGGTCTTCGAGGGATCGAGTGTCGTGACGGCCGAGTAGCCACTGAAGGTCAAGGTCCCACCGTTGACGGGTGTACCCGGATCGGGTTGCCCGTTGACCATGCCGATCTTCAGCGAGCTACCCGAATCGGCAACCTCGCCGCTTCCGTTCTCGGCCTGGGAATTGGCGCACGACGTCAGGATCGTGCTTGTGGCGAGCGCACAGACGATCGCTGTCGTCAACCGCCGCGTGTTACGCCGGGTTCTATCAGTCATCTTCGACCTCCGGGTCGATTGCGAAGGAGAACTAGCTCGGGAAGGAAGCGCACGTGAATCCGTGGGCGTCGGCCACCGACACCCACGGATTCGGGGGGATTCTCAGTCGATCGCGGCCTTCAGATCGGGCACCGCGGTGATCTAGACGATCTTGCAGTCGTCGTCGAACTCGAACAGGTCCGTCGAGGCGAAGTCGTTCAGCCCCTCGCGCCTCAGGTTGACATCTGCGACGGCCACGAGTGGGCCGTGGGGCGTGGTGCATAGTTAGTGCTCGGTGAGCAGCGGTGGAGCAGCGGTGATCATCGCAATCTCCAGATTCGTGCGCGTGGAACGTCATCCATCCCCGAATGGCCGACGGGTAGTGGAAGACTGACCCGCCGGCCATGGGGACGGCAATCAGGGCCGTCTACGTGGGGAGCGTGCCCTTGGCGGCCTCGGCGGCCTGGTACCTCAGCCAGGGGTCCAGCCACAGGTTCGGCTCGTGACCGTCGTCGAGGAGATGTTCGTGACACGCGACGTACAGGGCCATGGCGTCGTCGTTCTTGTTGCCCGAACGAATCACCGCCTCGACGAGCTGCAAGGCACGCAGTGCCTGGTCTGCGGCGAGTAGTTCGTTTGCCCGCGCGAGAACACTGTCGACGCTCGGCGCGAGTGCGATCAGGTCGGCGTGCAGGTCCTGAGGATCCGTTCCGTACAGCTCCAGTGTCGAGATGCCCTCGAACCATCCGAGATAGTGGGTCGCGATGGCGCGCACTGCCCAGCGGACCGTTCCGTATGTCTCCAAGACCTGGAGATCGTCGGGGGGCTGGATCTCGCGCATCAACTGATGGACGGGAAGGCCCGCTTCCAAACCGGCGACCGTCGCGTCGTGGACGTACTGCAGTCCGTCACGAACGCGGGTGACGGACTCCCGGACCGCATCGGCGCCGACGATCGGCCCGTGATGGCCGACGACGAGCACATCCGGTGCCAGCTCCAGCACCCGATCGAACGAGTCCAGAATCAGTTGAGGGTCACGAATCCGGTCACCACGGAGCGTCTGCAGGTTCGGGATGTTGCCGAAGATCGCGCCGAAGAGATTGCCTGCGATCAGCGTCTTCTCGTCCGGAATCCAGACGATCAACTCCTCGTTGCTTTCCGCGCCGGGCATCGCAAAGATGCGGATCTCTCGTCCACCCACGGTCGTTGACCATTCATCGTCGACGTGAATGTCGACATCGGGAATTGACGCTGCCAGATTCGATCGGCTGACGGGCGGGAACCAACCGTGGGGCGGCATCCACGCGAGAAGCCGTCGCGACTTGAGCTTAGCGAACAGTTGCCAGTCCACACCGGACCGGAGTTGCTCGGCATGGCCGATCACCTCGCAAGAGCCGCCGGTGAAGGCGGCAGCGCCGCCGAAGTGATCGCCGTGTCCCTGCGTGAAGATCAGGTACCGGATGGGGGAGGGGTCCACCGCGTCGTACTTTTCGCGAAGACGCTGTCCGCCTTCGGCTCTCCAGCAGTTGACGATGACACGACCTTCGTCGGTTCGCACCATCACGCTGCTGCTGACTCCGTACCCGCCACGGGCGATGTAGATGGTGTCCGAAACCTGCAGCAAGTCCGGTTCGGTGGGCTCGAAGGTACGGGGACGTTCGGCGATCGAGGGTGGCAACATCTAGCACTCCATTCAAATAATTGAATCCATGGGGCAACTATGTGAAACCAAGCTAAGATAGGGTGTCGGCTGTGTCAACAACGAATTCCTCAGCGCCTACCGACCGTGTTGTGCGACTCCTGGAAGCGCTCGCCGCACACGGGCGGGGTGGGATGTCGTTGACCGAACTGTCGGATGCCTTGGGCGCCAACAGATCTACGATCCTCAACATCGTTCGGCAGCTCGTGGATGCGGGGTGGTTACGAAAATCTGATCGTCAGTACTTACTCGGTCCCGGCTTGATACCGCTCGGGCGAGCGGCAGAGTCGGGCGCCGAGGGCGTTCTGTACGCCCGTGCGGAACTGGGGCAGTTAGCGGCGAATCTTGGTGTCGGCGCCACCGCGACCGCGCTCGCGGGCGATGCAATCGTCGTCGTCGACAGCCTCGGCGGGACCTCAGGGCGTCCGTCCAGCCTCTTGGTCGGCCAGCGACTTCCTGCGGTCCCGCCCAGTGGCTCGCTGTTCGTGGCATCGGATGAGGATGCCTCGGCGCGATGGATCGCCGCCGTCACTGATTGGCCCGAGGAAAAGCGACTCCGGCTCATGCGGGCGCTGGACGCGATTCGTGAGAGGAAGTTCAGTGTCGAACGGTTGACTCCGTCGAGTCTGCACGTACGGACGCTGGTTGCGGAGCTCGGGGCGGCAGTCATGTCGGACGAATTCCGGTCGTCGATCGTCGGGCTCATCGAGGATCTCGGGACGATGGAATACCTCGAAGTCGAATTCGACCCGGGCGCAACGTATCCTGTGAGTTATATTGCAGCGCCGGTATTTTCGCGAGAAGGGTCCGTTGTCCTGACTATCGCGCTGCATCTTCTCCGGGAGGTTGACGGCGCCGAAATCGACCGCATCGGTCAGCAGCTTCTGCGCGTTGCCGATCGTGTTTCGCAGGAGGTCCAACGCGCCAACGGGGCTATTCCGAGCTTGGCTGACCAACCGTGATCGGCTTCCTCGGCTGCTTTCGAGCCGAAGTCGCCCGAGGTGGACATGTTCGATCCTGTGGTCGGCGAGGCCAAGTTGTAGCGGTGCGCCGAATCGATTGGGTTGGAGGAGTTTCCGTTCTCAATTCCATCCGTACTGCTGATGCGGCCGATTGATGACCGGCTGCGGTGATGTACCCGTAGGTCGACCCTTCGACGGTGTAGATCTTCAGCTCGACGGCGTAGGTCCGGCCGATGGCGAGATTGTTCTGAACGAAAATTGCTTCAGCCGGACGTCGACCACCAGCCCGTAGTGGTCCGACCCGACGATGTCGATGCGGTCGAGATCCGTGACCGCGGCCGCCCTTGTGATGACGCGGTCGATGCCGATCATCGGGGGTAGACGCCGTCCGGCCGGCATCGTGGGGACCAGTCCGGCGCCCACTTGGTCGGCGGCGTCGGCGTAGCCGTCGGTGAGCAGCGCGCGATACTGGCGCTGGGTGTAGGTCGCGTTGAAGTCGCCGCTCACGACGACGTTGTCGGGCAGGGAGTTCGACGTCATCTCGGCGTGCAGTCTGCGCAACTCCGCGGCCCACTCGGGTGCGGGGAACAGGTAGGCGGGCGCGGGATGGACGGCGAACAGGGCCAAGGGTTCTCGCAGCCCGACGTCGAGGTCCGCGGACAGGTTGGCGGACAGGAAGCCGTCGAGATTGCGGGTGTTCGACAGCGGGAAGCGACTGTAGATTCCGCCGCCCTGTCCGCCGGGGCCGTACGACACCACGAACCGGTTCGGCAACAGGGTGTCGAGTCCTGCCGCGTGCAGTCCTGCGATGGACTCGTCGGTCAGTTCCTGAACGGTCAGGACGTCGACGTCCCGGTCCCGGACGGTGCGCACGAGAGACCACGGATCTGCCTGCCCCACTTTGATGTTGGCCTGCATGATGCGCACGGTCGGGCCGGTCGCCTCGTCGGGTGCGATGCCGTCCGCGCCCGGGAGGTACAGCGGGGCCAGCATCCACACGCCCAGCGCGCAGACGATCAGACAGGCCGCCTCGACGAGCCACCGCTGCGCGATCATGGCGACGACCGCGCCCAATAGTGCGACCACGAGCAGTGTCGGTGTCTGTGCGGCGAGGAGGACGACGAAGCGGTTCTCGACATTCATCCACGACGCGACCAGGCCCGCGGCGCCCAGCAGCCCGCAGACCGCCGCGAACACTGCGGCCGTCGTCCGGGCGGTCCGGCGATCGATCACCACTCGATCATGCCCGCTTCCGAGCGTCGTGGCGTGCGCCCGGTCGACTGTCCGTTTGATAGGTAACCACAGGTAAGCTGATCGCCTTAATAGGTGGCTCCGGAAACGCTCGACACGGATATTCGTGTGTTTGTCCTAATCGCCGAAACATTGCTCAATGTTTGATTACGCTTCACCTCCAGGTCGGATGGGGAGCCGGGGGATGCCGAAGGGGGCGCTACTCGGGCGACGACTCTGTCCGGAATGTGCAGTGCCTACCGAGAAGGACGTCACGTGAAACTGAAGAAGCTTGCTCCGGCCATCGCAGCCCTCGCTGCCGTGGGTCTCGTAACCACGGCGTGCAGCGACGACAGTTCCGCCGACCCGGCCCCGAATCCCGCGACCGGAGAACCGATCAAGGTCGGTCAGATCCTTTCGATCCAGGCAGGCGGCCTGTCGGTGGCAAACATGGGTGCCGGCATGACCGCGTCGATCGAGGCATTCAACAACCGCGGTGGTGTCGACGGGCGCCCGCTCGAGCTGATCCAGTGCGACACGATGGGCGACCCCAACAAGGAGGTCGACTGCGCCAACAAGATGGTCAGCGAGGGCGTGACCGCCACGCTCGCGGACTTCACCGTCGCCTCACCCGAATCGGTGTCGCAGATCCTCGCGACGGCCGGCATCCCGCGGATCGGCATGAACCCGATGAACATGGCCGACTTCACCTCGCCCAACGTGTTCACCCCGTTCGCGGGTTCGCTGCTCACGCTGTTCGCCAACGTCGACGCGCTGGTCGCCGAGGGCAAGACCAAGCTGTCGGTGATGCGTCCGGACACCCCGGTCACCGCGATGCTGACCCAGATGCTCGCCCCCGCCGTGCAGGCGAAGGGCGCCGAGATCGTCAACGAGGTGGCGGTGGGCCCCGGCGCCACCGACTACACCCAGTTCGTCGCCGCGGCCGAACGCAACGGTGCACAGGGTGTGCTGATGGCGTTGACGGCCACCGAGTCCAACCAGGTCGCGGACGCATTCGAACAGCTCGGCTCGAAGCTGGCCTTCGCCATGCCCGCCACCAACTTCACGCAGGCCGACCTGCAGAACCTGGGCACCTTCGCGACCTCGTCGATCTACACCAGCCCGGTCCCGGCGCCGTCGTCGAGCACCGACCAGTTCCCGGGTCTGGTTCCGTTCCTCGACGACATGTCCGCGTCGGGTAAGGAGGATCTGGAACGCGAGAACCTCAACGGCACGGAGCTGTTCTCCTGGCTGTCGGTTCGCGCGTACGGCGAGGTCGCCAAGACCCTCAGCGGCACCATCGACGCAGCGTCGGTCATGCAGGGCTTCCAGAACGCCAAGGACATCGACATGGCCGGTCTGGTGCCCGCATGGACGCCGAACGCCGTGCAGCCGGTTGGCATGTTCCAGCGCGTGTCGAACTCGATGATGTACAAGATGACGTTCGACGGCGACGTCGTCGTGACCGATCCGAACACGTTCGATCTGCGCAGCCAGTAGTAGTCCCGTCGGTGCGGGGTCCGGCTCCGTCGGCCGGACCCCGCTTCCGTCTCCCCGGAGGTTCGTATGACGGAACTACTGCAGTTCGCCATCCTCGGTCTCGGCGCCGGATCGGCGTACGCGCTGCTCGCACAGGGCGTCGTCCTCGTCTACCGAGGCTCGGGCGTGGTCAACTTCGCGCAGGGTGCGATCGCGATGGTCGCAGCCTACGTCTGCCTGGAAACCCTGCAGCGCAAGCAACATTGGTCGCTGTGGCCGGCCTTCGTGGTGGCGGTCCTGGTGGCCGCCGCCATCGGATTCCTGTTCCAGCAGCTCGTGTTGCGCTGGTTGGCGACGGCGGCGCCGATCGTCCGGCTCGCCGCCACGCTCGGCCTGCTCGTGATCCTGCAGGCCGGTGTTCAGCAGTACTACGGATCGAAATCCATTCGGGTGCGGGCGTTCCTGCCGAACAGCGCCTACCACTGGGGTGACATCGTGGTGCAGCAGGACCGGTTGATCCTGCTCGGCATCGCGGTGGCGACGACGGTGGCGCTGTGGGCGGCCACCCGGTTCACGCGGGTGGGCCTGGCGATCACCGCTACCGCCGAGAACGAGCGTGCCACCGCCGCCCTGGGCTGGTCGCCGCAGCGACTGGCGTCGCTGACGTGGACGGTCGGTGGCGGCCTCGCGGGTGCTGCGGGTGTTCTCGTCGCGCCGCTCACGGGCCTGACGCCCAACGCGTTCGTCGTCATCGTCACCGTCTCGTCGCTCGCGGCGGCGCTGCTCGGCGGCTTCCGCTCCTTCCCGCTCACCCTGCTCGGTGGACTACTCCTGGGCGTGGGAGAGAGCGTGGTGGCGCTCTACCAGGACAACATTCGAGACCTGCTGGGGATGGAGACGCTCACCGGCGTAAACCGAGCGGTGCCCTTCCTGGTGATCCTGGTGGTGCTTGTCGTGCGCGGCAAGGGCCTACCGCTGCGAAGCCACGTCGCCGACCGGCTTCCGCGGCTGGGCACCGGCCGCATCGACTGGCCGCTGGTGGTGGTCGCGGTGGTCGTGGCGACCGTCGTCGTCATGGTTTCGAGTGGGGACTGGTTGCGGTCCCTGACGTCGACGCTCGCGGCGGCCGTGTTCCTGCTCTCGATCGTGGTCCTGACCGGGTTCGCCGGTCAGCT
>Ga0131853_10014841_pt1 | contig 14263 bp, 8 predicted proteins | sample TergutLab28metaG_FD_92764 | JGI IMG/M metagenome (GOLD analysis project Ga0131853, IMG submission 92764) | Labiotermes labralis P1 segment gut microbial communities from Petit-Saut dam, French Guiana - Lab288 P1 (version 2) (version 2) | ecosystem: Host-associated > Arthropoda: Insects >... | reverse complement strand
TTCCCCAAAAAAAAAGGAAAACAAAACAAAAGGAAAACAAACCTCTGGAGGGTAGCTTAAAAAAAAAAAGATGAAGGGGGGGAAAAGCCATTTTTTGAAAAAAAAAAAAAAAAAAAGATAAAATTAATTATTGATTTTAATATTACAAGATAATATCAGCACATCCGATGACGTCACGCAATAAAATGCGTGGTGATCAGAGTAAACGTACAAGTGTTCTGATCCAGTTTTTGCAGTAGATGAGGTTAAATATCGGCGCAAGATGTATTATGAAAAGTATGACCACCTAATTGTTCCCTTGCTCTTCAGGGAACAAAAGTGAATCTTGATCATTTGGTCTGTAAGCTTGTAGGTATTATGACGCCAACATTTATAAAGTGCCTGCTGTACAAACAAACGTACGGAGAGAAAGCAGATGGAAACCTTACACATCTATCAGCATATCTGATCATCAGATATAAACATCGATTATTTGTTTTATTATCCATTTCCAAGTCCGCTTCCTTTTTTCCATGAATTCGGTTCCTGCAGGTTTACGGTGTAGGGAAGTAGGGCATATCCTAGTTCTATTTCAAGATGTTTTCCTTATTGCTATAAGCCGGAATGTCTGACGCGCTGAAGAGCTTCCAAAAATATTAATCTCATCGTTACTTGTTTAAGTAAGAGTGAGTCATTTAAGGAATATTCTGTTTGGAAGATGGACGGATAGACAAACAGCAGGAATACAGCTGTGGGTCTCAGAGTTTTGTAGAGATGCAACTGGCAAGCAGCACAAGGTGTACTGGGAGAGGAACTCTTTAAGTGTTTTCAGAGTACAACCAGAAAGATGCGACTTTTCTCAATTTATTTATTTTATTTGTTTATTTATTTTATTTTTATTGTTACACCGTGCATGTTGTCGAGTTACTCAATTATTACATGAACTACTGCACATGTATAAAATTTATAAAATTTACACATTAAAACATTAAAAACGCTCCGACATGTTTCGGTCCTAAGACCATCATCAGGGAGCTATATATTCCTTGCAAAAGTCACACTAGAAATAGTCACAGATTAATTTCGTTGTACAAGTTAGGTACTGGGGCAACATGCCGTGTTGTGTAATTTGATACGTATCACGCAACGAAGCACAGAATGCACGTCCGTAGCAGGGCACTCTTCGCAACATAACATTACACAACACGGCATGCTGCCACAATACCCAATTTCTACAACGAAATTATTCTGTGACTATATCTAGTGTGACTTTAGCAAGGGATATATAGCTCCCTGATGATGGTCTTAGGACCGAAACATGTCGGAGCGTTTTTAATGTTTCAATGTGTATATTTTATAAATTTTATATATGTGCAATGGTTGGTGTAATAATTGAGTAACTCAAGTTATTTATTTCTGTAAGACGCTCTACATATTTCAGACGGTATTTCCGTCCATCATCAGGAGCTCAAAACTGCTCATACAACGTCAGGCATTTGTCAGACCATTACTGCTACCTGCTGTTAGCAGCAGGTAACAGTAATGGTTTGACAAATGCCTGACGCTGTATATGCAGTTTTGAGCTCCTGATGATGGACGGAAATACCGTCTGAAACATGTAGAGTGTCTTACAGAAATAAATAAACTGAGAAAATTCGCATCTTGTTGGTTGTACTCTGAGAATATATTAGCGATGCAGGGACCCATGAATGTTAAATAAACTCTTTGTATTACATTCTGAAAGTGTAAATGCGATTGCCTGTCTAAAATATAAGAATTCAAATACACAGAATTACAATTTTTCAACTTTGGTAACGATATGAATCTCGGTACGTCACATGAAGTGGGATCAGCTGCTGAGGGTGTTTCTCAACAAAGTATTAAAGAAGGTATGTGGGCTCAAGAAGGAAGAGGTAACAAAAAGCTGAATGAGAAGCTTACTGAGAGGGTTCATGAATTTTGCTTATCATGAAATGTTATTCGGGTGACACAATCACTACGATGTGCTGAGTTTGGCACGTGTCACGACAGGAACGATGAGAGGAATGCATACATGGAGTTGGCGGAGCAATACGAAGTAAAGAGAAAATTTTTATGACCTAGGAGTAGTTGGAAGGATAATATTAAAACGAATTCAAAAGAAATAGGATGGCAGGATATAGAGGGGGATTAATTTAGTTATGACATTGGCAAGTAGTAGGCTGTTGTGTGCGCGGTGACGAGTACTGTTACCATAATATTCGGGAAATTTCTCTACTTGTTAGGGAACTGTTAGCTTTTCAAGAAGTGCTCTGTTCAATGCAGTTGGCAAAGTTCGTTTTTAATTAGATAATTTTGTGATTTGTTAGTTATTTATGGTTTATGTGACGGAAAATTTAAAACCTCTGTTACAGTCGGTTTAGCGACTGTAACAGAGCTTGTGGGCCCGGTAGCTCAGTCGGTATAGCGACTGACTACGTGCTGGACGGTCCGGGATCGAATCCCGGTGGGGACGAGATTTTTCCGTCCGTCTAGCCCGGCCCTGGGGCCCACCCAGCCTCCTGTGCAATGGGTACCGGGTCTTTCCCGGGGGTAAAGTGCGGCCGGGGCGTACTGCTGACCACTCACCCCCTTCTAGTGCCGCTGTCATGGGAGAGTAGAGCTATAACTCTACCCAACCTCTGGGCCACACCGGGCCTGTAACGGGGTCACTTTACCTTTTACCTGTTACATATCGTGGAGTGGCGAGACGATAATGAAAAATAAAAAACGGGGTAAAGATACGGAAGGAAACGGACGTAGCTTAATTAGTTACTGTCACAGCGTGTTCTCGGAGAAATGAGTAAAACAACGAAAAGTGTGGCAGAACAACCTTTGCCTTGCCTCCTGACCCTTTTATGCAAAACAGAGCGTAGCTCCGTCAGCTGTGACCAAACGTTTCGTACCTTCACACTCACGTTTGATAGTCAGGCCTTCAAACAACAATCTGTCTCATGACGGACATGTTCCTAATCCCTATTTTTCGGACGCGATGTTTGTATTAATGTTTATTTAGTTATCTAAAGTGTAAACAAATATTGGACGCGTGCATTTTAACATAGACAACACTGAACTTCGTTGTGGGCTCATGTGAATCAGGCTTTGTACTGAGGGGGGTGGGGGGGGGACATCCGCTGGTGTCAAAGGAATGCATCCACCAGACCTGGGCGCAATCACTGCTTATTGTGGACACTTGCCCTCTTGATGGATGACGTCACGGGTGGATGTAGATAAGGGCCATAAGGGCGTAAGTGCCACTCGACATGAAGGAACCACGTCCCTCTTTATGCTGATTACAGACATCGCGCAAGATTTCGAACCAGACGGGTACTTAACTGACGTCACTACCCTCTCCACTGCTTATACTCCAGATTCGTAGGTCCTCTTCCCTGCACAAAGACACGCATTTTTATTTGTAAGCGTTTTTTAAAACTACGAGAAATTTATTTATTTATTTCAAGATCAGAGTCGAAATTGATTCAAGTTTTAGTTAAGAAGTGCAAATTAAGGAAATGTAATAGGAAAATAACCTAATCCCCGCAGAGATTCGGCTCGACGGTCCAGGGATAGAATCCCGGTTGGGGGGGGGGGACGAGATTTTCCGTGCCCGTCTAGACGATCTCCGAGGCCCATCCAGGTTCCTGTAAGGAGGGTAGTGAATATTTCCCTTGGGTAAAGCGACTCGGGCGTGGTGCTATCCACCCACCTATTCTTAGCGCCGAGGTAAGGAAAGGGTTTGAGCCGTACCTCCCCCCCCCATGTGCCTGCACAAGAATGTCATAGGGTGACCTTTACCTTTACCTTAGTAACGAGGCTATAGGTCGGACGACCGACGAATCGTGGTTCTACCCAAGGCTGAATAAAGATATTGCTCTTTCTTTCAAATTGTCAGAAACAGCTCAGGTGTATCTGCAAACTCCAATTTGTTTGTGAAACGGAGATCATTCTCCGGAGGTAAAGAGACCAGGAAGTGAAGCTAACGATTCAACTGTATATATATGGAGGGTTCGCATTGCAGGGTAGAACACATTTTCGTTTGGACTTTGATTTTAGAGAAAAGTCCCCAAATAATTATCTTTTTTCGATAGTATGCAGGTGTAATAAATGAGTGCCTGTAATAAGTTAAGTGAATTTGTTCGTGGTTTGATAGCGTGAAACAAACCTTAAATATGTCCGTTAACAGCAACACACATATTCAACTTCTATATGTTAGGTTGCGTGCGATTTTGCTAACGGGGCCCCCTATTTTGATATCCACATTGACGAAGCGAATTCAGTCATTGTAAATTTTCATATAATATTTGTGGTTGCTTGTGAGTTTTATGCTTTCCACTTATCGAATTTCAGTGCGTGTGTGTTCGCTCGAAGTGACCGATTTTGTGACTCTTTATTGTTTTTAAGAATAACATCTTTACCGAAAGTGAAATCTCCGGACACGTATTGTGCTCGAAAAAGTGTGGGTGGAGACTTTATGGTAAATTCTACGCATACGGTATGCTAAAATTTGTAAAGGTTTGCGAAGCTGTTACCATGATATCAATAAACTACTTTATACAAAAAAAATGTTCAATAGGGCCGAGGCTAAGAATAATTGGGACTTTACTTCCACTACTTCGTAGGCTTTCGTGATGTGGGCAGACAAATGTTTGCTTAGTGTAACAATTTTTGAAGTGTTCTTTCCCTTCTGTTCACTTCCACGTAAGAATCACATTTAACATAAGATATTTATTTCAGGTTGTTACAGTATTTTTAGTTTATCTTAATGCACATTCAAAAATGGTGTTCATATCCTTATGCTTTAGTTTACTTAACCTTTTGACGCCTAATGTCAACTATAGTGGTCTACCGCACCGCTAACCTGTAAAGTTTCATTTTATATATTTATTCAACAAATATAGGTACTGAATATTTTAAACATGGTATATAATTTCCATTTATTTCTCTTAAAAATGCAGTTTGTTTCATAATTCTAACATATTTGGTTCCTGTATTATTCACATTTCATATACAGGGTGTGTTAAAATTAAAAAAATAATTCCGGCGCCAAAAGGTTAAAGCACATTCTAAAATGGTGTTCATATCCTGATATTTTAAACATGGAGCAGAGTACGTAAGCCTTTTTTAAAAATTTCGTGGCAAAATAATATTATTTAGAAATACAGTGTTTCCATGAACACAAATATATAATGACTTGTGTATATTACCAACAATTTACGTATGATACATTAAACAGTGGACCCGGTAGCTCAGTCGGTGTAGCGACTGACAATGGGCTGGACGGTCCGGGATCGAATCCCGGTGGGGAAGAGATTTTCCGCCTGTCCAGACCGGCCCTGGGACCCACCCAACCTCCTGTACAAAGGGCACCGGGTCTCTCCCGGGGGTAAAGGGCGGCCGGGGCGTGCTGCTAACCTCTCACTCCCTTTTAGTGCCGCGATCATGGAAGACTAGAGCTATGCCTCTACCCACCCTCTGGGCCACACCGGGCCTGTAATGGGATCACTTGGCCTTTACTTTTACATTGAACATATATTTATATCATTACATAATAAAATCTGCTACATGTTTCTCCTGTCCTCAGCCATCTTCAAGGACGGTTTTTTGACACAAGGGGTTCTTTCGTGTTCATATCGTGCGTATTTAATAATTGTTTATTATATACCAACATATGCACAAATAAACATATAAACAAGTTTTATGTTGTTGTAAAGCAAGAATTCCTTTCAATGTTTTATTATCCAAATAATGCACTCAATTGTATAAAATCGTTGAATTGTTAAAAATCAATTAATTTATAAAAGCCACTCCAACATGTTTCGGTTGACATATGAACCATCATCAGGGAGCTGCAACCGCTGATTTTAGCTCCCTGATGATGGTTCCTACGTCAACCTAAACATTTTGGAGTGGCTTTTATAAACTAATTTGTTTTTAACAATTCAACGATTTTATACAATTGATTGCTTTAGTTGGATAATAAACCATTGGATACCAATGATGCACGGTGTAATCATGAAGATTAATAATTACTGTGTTTAAAAAAAAATTTATCACAAGATCGTTGATAACAGCCGCCACATGGAGCAGATATAACTATGTAATGATACAATTGCATGATTACTAACTTATGTGTAAGTAATTGGTAAAACATACAAAGCAGCACGTCAAATGCACGCAGTATGTAAAATATAGACACACACGTTCATAGCACCTACAGAAGGTGGCAGTTCGCAACATATTCAGGCGCTGCTGGTTTCGTATTAATCAGACTTCTGGAGTCACCAGAATAATACACCTGCAAGGGGAGGACGAATGTGTTCTGAATGCTCTGGAACAGGGAGATATCTTGATCTTGACAGGAATTGGGATCCACTTCTTCGGTGGTCCATCACATAGGTTAATCATTGCGCTGTGCGGATTGCCCAACATCACTGCCAACAGAATAATGTTAAGGCCAGATGCCGGCAACACAATCTTGGTGCAAGTTCTACCAGTGAAGACTTGTGGGGAATAGGAGGAACAGCTCCACGCATTCTTAAATTCATCACTCTGCCAGAGTAAAAGTAAACATTCATTTTCTGGTCGCTGTAACTGTAAGCTCAGATGCTTATTCTCATTGCAGAAAGCATTATTGGTGTCCAAAATGTCGGCCTTCTAGTGGCTGAGAAGTAAACAGTAGAGTAAATCTGAGTCATGCTTTCCACTTCTTCACTTTAATGATAGATTGTCATTAGATTTAAGTCAATGAATTTAGAATGGGCTTTGCATATAGATGGCATAATGAGAAGTAGTAAATTCTACCGAATATTTTTTAGGAGGAATTTCTTTCTGAGGTTGAGATTATGCGAGGTTACAGCGAAGACTATGTCTAGGATTTAAAATACGAGATTCAAAGCGTACGTACTTGGAGTGTTGTCGCACAGTGACCGGGTTTCATATTAGCTCTGCTGAGTATGCCTGCCATATTTTTCGACGATTGACAAAATTTTGGATTTTACGTAATTTTTGTTAGGATGTCAGTTTGCTTTCCTTTTATCAAATATTGTTAATTACTAAGCACCACGAAGTTCTAACTTCTTAACATTTATTGCTTCTTTGTAATTCAAAAGTTTCCGCTTTCGAATCTCGAACTGGACACCAACCAAACTTTGGAAGATATTTTTCGTTTTCTTTTTCTTTTCTCAAGGCCAAATATTGAGAAAGTAGAGTAAACTGTGGCCCTTCCTACCACATTATTTCCAGTTCATCATTCCACAAAGTTTTGTGAAATTGATGGACGGAATAGTTAAGTAGAAGACGAATGAACGCAGATTCCGCGAGAAGTATAGCGCAGTCTCCCTAAACTCCTACTAACTATGATTTACAGCTGTCTTTAATATTCTGGTGTCACTAAGTGGGATTTATTGTCTAGACTTCTGTAGGCTTCATCCTGTTATTTGGCTGCTGAGTGTTATACAGCTGGAGCTAAATGAAATTAGAAGGAAATATACAGGAATTGTGACAATGGAGGAAGCCTGTGGAAGGGCTGGTGGTTAGCATCGTGGGTTGTGACGTGTAAAGTTAAAAAAATGCAAATATTGAAAAGTCTTTTCCAGGAATCTTCGTCACAAACGACGAAGGAATGTTTGGATGTTACATGTAGGATATATTTTGCAGAATTTCCATGCAAAATTTTGCGTCAATGAATTTACATATTTTGTTATTACATGTTAATGATTACGTATTCAGTACACACACACACACACACACACATATATATATATATATATATATATATATATAGTGAGGTAGGATGGAATGATCATAATAATATAAAATTTAAAAGGAAGGAGACTTTTAAAATGAAACTGAACAACAACTAAACATATTACAACCTAACCTAACATTAATTTTCAGTACATGCCGGTCCCATCTCAGTTATCCTCACACCCGCTCACAAAGAACCCTCTAGGTCCTACTACTAGACTCCTTTGCACGACAAATAAGATGCTATTTATGTGTCAAGTACTACGCAATATTATTTGATACTTGTATCCTGATGATGACCCCCAGCGGATCGAAACGTGTAAGAATACTGAATGCTATAATATAATATAATATAATATAATAAACTAATATAACATAATATAATATAACAAACTAATATAACATAATATAATATAATGAATTAATATAACATAATATAATAACAAATTAATATAATATAACATGACATGACATGATATATGATATATAATAAATATTTTATGCTTACTATCGAACACACACTTAAATCTACAAGACTACGTATACTGACGTGTGTAAACGTAATATATCATAAGTATATACAACCATCTTCCTGAAGATGAACTTTTGGGTTTGAAACATGTAGAAGACATAAAAAATTGAAAATTAAATTCTTAATTCAGAAGGGGTGCATTTTGTCGGTTTATATTGTATAATTGTATAATAATGTGAATATCTAAAGCAGAACATTGTGCATTTTGTTGGTCGCCTGTTGTGAATTGAAGACAGTGTTGGAAGTTTGACCAGAGGTGAACTGTGGAATTTAAGGTTGAACAATTCCTTTCTCTGTAAGCGTATAGGAAGAGCAGGGACCCAACTGCATTCAGTCTTAAACTTGGTACTGAATGGATGTTAAGTAGTCATTTTACATCCATGACGATGTAGCCTCGTAAAAAAACCGCAAGTACGTAAATAACGGGGGATGGCTGGGAGCAGAATCAGTCTAGAATATTTGGAAAAAACAAATATTTCTTATCCTTTCCAGGAATCGAACCCATAATCGTGTTAAAACAATCGACATCGAGTCCAAGATAAGTATTGTGTTTTTCAGCTGCAAATTTTATTAGGTTTAGATAAATTGGGTCAGGTTGTGACTGACAGACACTACTGATACTTATCAGGTTTACATAGAGGCAACAGATATGCACATAGAATGCATCTCCATTATGGTCTTAATTGTTGTGACGATGTGGAAGTGAACTGAATCTTCTGCTCCCTTCTTCAGGGTAGAAGGGGCTCACCTGGCTCAAGAAGGGAAAAGTAGCTGCAGGTTCTTTTGAATAAGATAATGAAACTTCGGTTTCCATAAAAAGCAAAAAATTTCACTATGAACACAGTGATGACTGTCATCCCCCCCTGACCCTGAAGGGCGCCACCTTGTGGCCAGCAAACTTACTCAGGGTAACTAGTTTTGAATCTTCTACTGGACAACCTGAATTGATTGAAGTTCTCATTTTCCTCAGTACCTCTAAATGGAAATCAGAATGCCGCCTCAAATATGGTCACGACTTCTCATTTTCATACCCTCTCAACGCGTTCTTCGCCCAAGTCATTCAATACGGGAATATTATATAATTCTTTCTATGTACATAGTCCACTTATCCACTATGCTCCTCCCGTCTGTAGATATAAAAGCAGACAGTGGGAGACTAACTTCATACTCATTCATGATTCTCTTCGGTACCAGCGTAGTCGTTCAAGGTTGAGATATATAAGAATGACAGCAGAAAGTGTAATTGTGTTGGCCAGTGCAAGTTTCCATGCCCTCGGCTGGTGTAAAGCAACGACCGAGTAGGCGTCTGGAAACGAAATCTATTTCACGCACTGAGACACTCATTTAGACACGTGCGAATTAATCATTTTTCAAAATCCTTACACCGACGCATGTAAAAGTACCGTACCGTAACTGTAAATACAACCGTCTAACTGAAGATGAACCCTCGATTTTTGAACACGTAGAAGACATAAAAAAATAAAAAATTAAAATATTAATTTAAGTAAATATGCGTTTTGTTGGTTTGCATTGTATAATTATATTAAAAGTCACAGTCCAGAAAATCATAACATTTTCAAAATCCATTAAAATATTGTTTTCATCTGAGAAGCGGTTTCCTGGAAGAAGAAAAACGAATACATAAATATTGTTTAGAATTATTCTAAATTTTTTTATGATAAAATTGGTCGCCGCCGCTTTTAATTTATTATTCGCCAGTCACTGCACCATTTAACATTATACACGGTATAGTCATACTCTTATATAAACGAAACCACATGAGGGTGAGTTATGTATTAAAAAATAAAAATAAAAAACAACCATTTGGAAAACAGCACAACGTCGTTATAAAATATTCTCCCTATTTTTTTGGGCACAACGTCTTTATAAAATTTTCTCCTTAATTTTTTAGGCACAACGTCTTTATAAAATTTTCCGCCAAATTTTTTAGGCAGAACATCTTTATAAAATTTTCTCCCTATTTTTTTTTTAGGCACAACGTCTTTATAAAATTTTCTCCCTAATTTTTTAGGCACAACGTCTTTATAAAATTTTAGTATATAAATATTTTGTAAATTTATAAAGAGCATCGTCTCTTAATTTGAATAATTTATTAGTGAATTTAATTCGTCATGTAGAAATGACGAGGTAAAAATAAGTATAAAAAGTAATTTAGTTCCAGCAACACTATACAGCTGTACAACACTATACAGCTGTACAACACTATACAGCTGTACAACACTATACAGCTGTACAACACTATACAGCTCTACAACACTATACAGCTGTATAACACGATAAAGCTCTACAACACTACACAGCTGTACAACACTATACAACTGTACAACACTATACAGCTCTACAACAGTGTACAGCTGTACAACAGTAGAGAGCGGTGCATGGTGAGCACCGAAATATCTGAGTCTGTATAATGACTGCGTTACAGGCAGGGTGTCCGAGGATTAGTGGTTCAATTGCCAGCACGCGCAACAAATTTCTTCTTATAATAAAACCAACCAGATGCACTAGTTTCTCAAGTTTATTTTTGGAATAAAACTCTACATGTTTCGGACAGTTCCTCTGTCCATCATCAGGAGTTTTTCACTGTAAACACAGCAATGGTATATGTCATACAGGTTACAGTTAGAGCCTGTGAACATGATCAGGACGTTCCGTGTGTACAGTGAAAAACTCCTGATGATGGACAGATGATCTGTGCGAAACATGTAGAGTTTTATTCCAAAAATAAATTTGAGAAATCTATTTGGTTTTATTATAAGAATTTATCACCAAACACGGTCACCTGAACGTCAAGAGATTTCTGTTTCTGCAAAATGCCCACACCCGCTGTGGCGCTCATTTGGCCTTGTTTACAGTGAATACTGGAGGGGGGGGGGCACGTGTTGGTAAATACAGAAACCAGGAATTTGAAGGTGACAAGTGACTTCTATTTAGTGCCGAGTTTAAGCTAGAGAGGATGTGCACGTCTACTTTACCATAAACTTACATAATGAACACAGTGACAACTTGACTTTACCTTTTTTCCGATATTTGTGAACTCGTACAAATGGTTAATATTAAAACTTTTAACAAAGGTTTCTTGCTGTGAAGGTACCAAAATTTTGAAGACTTCGTGCGTGCATATTTCTTGTCATTGCATGTGAAAAAAAAGGTAAATCAATCCCATTACAGGCCTGGAGTGACCCAGAGGGTTACAGGAAGTTAAGGTTCCCAGATTTCGTGACAACGGCATAGGATGGTGGTACGGTTGTCAGCCTTACGCACCGGCCGCCTTTACCCCCAGGAAATACTCCTGGTACCCATTTCTGTTAGAGACTGAGTTGACCCCACGGCCATAGTCCTATTGTCTACCGGAAGGATTTTTCGTCAATGAAAAGTCCAGTGACACCAGCTGGGATCGAACCAACGACCTTCCGATTTGTAGCACATCACCTTAGCCACTGGTCATTGCATGTACCGTACTGTTTTTCTTTTCTTATTGGGGGTTCAGTGTATTTCTTAACTTTATCTTGACATGAAGCATCTCAGTAAGACACTCAAATGTTTAACGATGTTTTCAATCGCACACAAATCACTCTTTTTGCGAATTTTTATTATCTGGCAACTAGTTTCTACCTCCAGTATAGACCGTCATCAGGCCTTGTGCAAGAACATGAAAGCGTACAGAAACTAAGTACTGTGAGGTAGGAAATCTCCCACCTTACATTAAAATACATTAAGGATTTATGGACATTTAATATATGTGTATTCAACTGCAACAGGCCCAAGGACATTTAGGAAAGCTGTGAAACTGTTTATGAAGATACAAAGTACAGGACACTTATGTACTAACAAAATGTGAATTTACATCCCGGCCTATAATTGTCAGTACTTCTGGATACGTTGAGTGATGCCGGTAGAATACCACACGCGAGATTACTTCTGTGTTTGAATACACCCTCTGAGAAATATCGCAGTTCAAATACGTATTTCGAACACTTATACACACTGAATACATTTGATTTTCTGTGTTCTAAAAATACACGCATTACTTAATTCGCACGCGGCTGTCTGGTCTATGGTGTGGTTCTGGGGCTGCTCGCTTGCTGGGATTTTGGGTTCGATTCCCGCCGGCCTATGGATGTCTGTGGGTTTTAAGTGTTGTGTGTTGTCAGGTAGAGGCCTCTGCGTCAGGCTCATCACTCGTCCAGAGGTGTCTTACCGACTGTGGTGTGTCGTTGTGTGTGATCGGGAACCCTCGATAATGAGGCGACCATGGCCAATTACAACATTCTGTATAAAGCCTGACCAACATGGAACGGTTTCAAATTCCCATCCGGTTTATGATAATTTTCTTTTATCCGAAATATTCAGACCCGCTCTGGGGCTCCCCACCTTCTCCTTTATTGGGTACTGTGGTGTTTTTTTTTATGGGGAGGGGGTACAAAGGGACCGTTGCGTGAAACGCCCTGATCTCCAACTAGCGCCAAGGATAGGAATAAGAGGATCAGTAACACCAGTCCTTCCATACTCCTTTATGGTCTGTATAGGGGGCAACTTTGTATTGTATAAACATAGCCGTAATAGCGACTCGGTAGGTGTTCGACGGTCCGGGGATCGAATCTGCTGTGGGAGCGAGATTTTCCGCACAGTCCCTGGGGACCGCCCAGCCTCATGTACAATTGGTACCGCGTCTCCTTGCAGTGGGTAAAACATCCAGGGCGTGGCGTTGACCACCCACCATTTTCAAGTGTCGAGATTAAAGAAAATGTAAAGCTATATTAAGCGGTCCCAGTGGCCGCGCGATTTAAGGCGTAGGTCTACGACCGCTCGTCTGCTGAGATTGCGAGTTCGAATCTCATTGAGATCATGGATGTCTGTTGAGAATGTTGTGTGTTGTGAGGCAGAGGTCTCTGCGACGGGCTGATCACTCATTCAGAGGAGTCCTACCGACCGTGGTGTGTCGTTATGTGTGATCTAGAAACCTCAAGAATGAGGAAGCCATGGCCCGCGTTGGGTCACAGCGCCACAGGAAATTAAATATTGACAAGACTTTAGAAACCTGAATGGAAGACACCGTTTCAGAAAACTAGACATAGATGGCTGCTTATAATATAGGCTGGATTGTAAATAACGTTTGGTGGGAGCGTCGAGTGGACCTCTGACATCACTGGGACAATTATCGGTACGTTCTGCACGTAGCCCCAGCTTATTTCTCCAGGGACCTTGACTGAAGCAAAACAGTGTAATGGAGTAGTAATTAGCACACCTACGATAATTCTCAATAATATTATTGGTGTGTTGTGTCGCCAATGATGCGCAAATGTATTGTGTGGTGTTCAGAAGCTGTCTGGTGCTAATGCACCGCACAGATGGGCATCCTGCCTTTAAAAGTGTCGGCTTGTTTTAATGTCTGGACTTCACCGGAACCGAAGACTGCTGACCGGAGGTTCTTTTAGGTTCGGAGCCTTTCTCTAGCACACATACATAATCTGGAGGCTTTGCACTTACACACACACACACACACATATATATATATATATATGTGTGTGTGTGGGGCGGGGGGTATCAAACCAATTGACGAAGGTCAAGGAGTGGAATGTCATTCGGGTGATAAAACAAGAAGAATGAGATGGGCGAATCATGTGGCACGTATGGTAGCTAGGAGAGTTTCGTAAAGTGTTTTGGTGGCGAGACATGAGGGAAAGAGGCCACTTGGGAAAACTAGGCGCAGATGGGAGAATAATATTAAATTGAGTTTTCAAGTAGTGGGATGGGGTATAGCTTAGATTGGTCTGGCTGAGAATATGAACAGGTGACATGTTATGTGAATGCGGTAATGAACTTTCTATGTCTACATAAAACGGGGAATTTCGTGACTGTCAGGGGAACTGTTAGCTTCTTAGGAAAGACTGCGCTGTATGGAGATAGATAGATAGATAGATGGATAGATAATAGATAGATAGATAGATAGATAGATAGATAGAT
>Ga0131853_10014840_pt1 | contig 14264 bp, 8 predicted proteins | sample TergutLab28metaG_FD_92764 | JGI IMG/M metagenome (GOLD analysis project Ga0131853, IMG submission 92764) | Labiotermes labralis P1 segment gut microbial communities from Petit-Saut dam, French Guiana - Lab288 P1 (version 2) (version 2) | ecosystem: Host-associated > Arthropoda: Insects >... | reverse complement strand
TTTAACAGACAGTTGATTACTATATTTTTATACTATAACTTTTAACCACAGAAGGTATTTAGTTTTTAATAAATCTTTTATAAAATTGTAATAGTCAAATTATATTTTAGAGATAACTAAAGACAAACATTACATGTTACAGTACACAGTATGCCAGAGGCTGCCTGTACAGTAAAAAAGTGAACTCCTGATGATGAGCTCCCTGAAGCTCGAAAAATGTAGAGTGAAGGACGACTAACCCTGAAATAAAGGATAGTCTATAAGTGTCATCTTGTTGGTAATTATTTTGGAACAAAAGAAAGGGAGTTGGTTTCTTTTCATACTTGACAACATTACGATCAACATGCAGGCGTGTGGGTGTTTGTAACGTAACATTGCATTTAAGGTTCACTTTTGAGTGACACGAGAATTTGATAGAGGCACACAGATCAAACGACCACAATGTCTGAGATCTTCGTTCTTCTGGGATATTACGCAGCGTACCTACATTTCGGGACAAACTTATGTGTCTCACTTTCATGCTTTTAAGACTGCTTGACCTTGAGGACGGGACCGATAAGTTGTCTCAAGACATCGGTAACTAACCACCGACGTACGCTGCCTAAAATCCCAGAAGAAAGAAGATCTCCCATTTTTTTTTAGTTCTTTATGTTGTGTATTGTGACACAATTATTACGACGTGAAACCAACTAAATGCACACCTGCAACAATTTAGTATCACAAAATATCTTCTACAGGTTTCGAATTCTCACTGTCCCGGCCATAAGACTGCTTCTACCGCTGCGTATCCGCACACTGATTACTCACCATATACCACAGACGTGGACATACATTATGCCATAATGCCTGTATTATTACAACTAACTTCCGGGCCTTCTAGGCTCGAAAAATGTAGAAGATACTTTGTGAAATTAAATTTTAGTAGGTGTGCCCTTGGTTGGTTTTGCATTGTAATAATTAAATGAATATCTCATTTACGCTGCAGCGTAAGCCTGAAATCGCGCGACCATAAAGTTTGTCTCACACCCATGATGAGGTCTACGTATGTCTAAAAACTATTCCATACGCTGCACTGATCGGTTTGCGAACTCAACTGTGCAGCCTAGCCTCAAAGTAACAGGTTGTCTCAAGGTGTTTCACCCCCCTTCCGCAGGCAGACATACAAGCCTACTCCTGTAAATAAAACCAACTTGGTGCACAACGTATTCTTAGTGTACTTGTATTTATCAATCTCTACATGTTTCGGGCTACTATGGGTCCATCATCAGGAGAAACAACTGTATGTATGCGACACTTGATACGTATTATTCTGTGTGGATGACTGTCTGGTATGCAGTGTGGAATTCATTCTACCCTGTATGCCCATAGTCGCCCGAAACATGTAGAGATTGATAAATATAGATACACTAAGAATAAATTGTGCACCAAGTAGGTTTTACTTACAAGATTATACAGAGACGCACTGTCGACAAAACTTAAAAGCCAAACCTAATAGTGTGGGAGACTCCAGCTGAAATGTGATGACACACGGTGACGCACGGGAGGGTAAGTGAAGGGGAAACTGGCGAATGGAGTGGGTAACCAGTACCCTTCACACAACCTCGGAACATTGTGTATCCAGCATTACTACCGCTGATGTGCACACCTCGGCTACCAGTATTCGACTGAACTGACACCCCCGCCGATTTAAATGGACTCGTCCGTTTCGCAGAAAGACGAAATCTGGTTTCTGCGCATGTGCCATCACATTTCAAACGCAGTCTAAGAAACATTGACAAGATAATTAACAGTACCGTGCGAAATATCCGAAGCAAGGTACCTCCCTAATTCAAGTCACAAATAGTTGAATAAAGAGAAACCAACTTATGTCACTTGCTTTATTATTTCATTATTTAATGCTCAACATGTTTCGGATGTTAATACATCCATTCTCAGGAGCTTGCGGCTTATTTGTTGAGTTATTTCATGGGTTGTATTGCTCTGATTCGATGTGTGTTGGTGTTACGTTGTGGTTGGGTTGGGGTGGTGTGGTGTGGTATCCGGATGCAAGCTGAAGCACTAGTGGTTCAGCCTACATCCGGATACCACACCACACCACCCCAACCCAACCACAACGTAACACCAACACATATCGAGTCAGAGCAATACAACCCATGAAATAACTCAACAAGTAAGCCGCAAGCTCCTGAGAATGGACGTATTAACATCCGAAATATGTTGAGCATTAAATAATGAAATAATAAAGCAAGTGACATCAAGTTGGTCTCTCTTTATTTAGCTATCAAGATGATGCACGGTCCAATAAACATGAGATTCAAGTCACAAAATTGCCATTCCAGCCAACTTGCCCATGGTGGACGCGGTGATAAACATTTCGAAAACGAAGAGTGTGAAGTTCGTGTTTTGCATTCACACACCAGAGGTAATATTCACAGCATGATCCACGTTCCACGAAGCTGTCAAAATTAATGCAACTGGAAGGTGTACACCCCTATTAAAAGACGTTATGGCGCACACGAGCGTGACATCACACTGCTTCTGGTTGACCTCGCGACATGAAGTCTGCAGCACGCGTCCAGTAAGGAAGGTCACGCGAGGTCAAGCAATGTCAGGACACATAATTACTATAATTGCTGCACAACACTATCTCAAAAATGGCAACACATTCGGTCTACCGATGATAAAAATTACCACTAAATAAACTCTGTATTGTCATGACTAACCAGGTCTGTCGTCATTATCACCCCTGGACGACTTGATCTTCCTGCGTGTTTTATTTTTTTGTCTTCCATTTTTTGTTTTCTTTCTCTCGCTTTCATTCTCTTTTTTCACTCTACTCCTCCACCAGTCTACACACGCCTACTGACAGATACATTCATCTATCTCAGATAATCTGTGGAAGAAGGAAATTCCGAGCGAAGAAGTCGTTGGACAAGCAATACGATTTCGAAGGTCCTGTTACGAACTGACAATTTTGCTACGCCGATGACTGCCCGGTTTGAATCTAGTATTGTAGAATGCTGCAGGCGACATGCTTCACCAAAACACCAGCTTCTTTTACGTTACAACTGGCATCGTAACACGAGAACGAGAATCTCACAGCTCACAAGTAGAAATATTCAAGTTCAGACATACCACAACGTTCGATTGCACTTTCAAGAATTTTATTCTCGAGGTTCCCATGTAAAATACCCATATATCGGGGCGAACCGATTTGCATGCAACACACCCGCTGTAGCGTGTGCGCTGGTCATTTCAAGAGTTCTGTTTAGAGAAATAATAAAAATAAATCCAACAAGACACACCACTGAAAGTGGGTCATATCAAATGATGGAAATATTTATTGCATTTATGGTTTACTTAGGGACACTTTCCCTTTCTTGAATTACGAAGCTGCGAAGAACTGTGTGATTAGAAATTTTGTGACAGAAAGCGATCGTCGCTTAATTTGACTTACTAAACTTCGACCAAGCAAATCACGAAAACACCTCAGTCAGAATAGCCAGTCGAGAGACAAGAGGAAAGTATGGGGCATTTCAGTCAAAATAGCCAATCGAGAGACAGAGGAAGCACAAAACACGTCAGACAGAACAGCCGGTCAAGAGATAGAGGAAAGCCAGGAAATAGATTAGTCAGATCAGCCACTCGTTAGACACTGGAAATCGTAAAACAGTTCAGTCCGAATAACCTGTTGAAAGGCTTAGGAAATCACGAAACACCTCAGTCAGGATCGCCAGTCAAGAGATATAGGAAAACACAAAACATTTCAGAATAGCCAGTCTCTGGATCAAGATTTTATTCCGGTTATCTCCAGTATATGCATTATCTGTGATCAACATTCGATTCGATTCCTGTTACCTCCTGAATACGAAGTATCTGTGACAACCACTCGAATGGTTCTGGTTATCTCCAGAATAAGAAGAATATGTGATAATCACTCGTTTAATTCCGGCTGTATCCTGAATACGAAGTATCTGTGATCACCACTCGATGTGATTCCGGTTATCCCCTAAATATGAAGTTTCTCTGATAAACATTTGGTCACAATATCCGGTAAATAATGTCGCACTGTATGACATCACGCCACTCTTCCGGTTCAAGTACTGTGCGAAACAAATACTGCCAAAACAGTACGCTTAAGCCATAATCTTTCGAGTGATTATCAATAGACCAAGAGTTTCAAGGTCAAGCGCCATCTCGGTGATGCGTGTCCACAATGACCTAAGTAACTAAATCCATGAAATAGAATGCTGCTTCAGAAACTAAGAGGTCTGCAGCTAGTCCAGAAATTCCCCGCGTTTTATTGATTCGTATCGTTCATTATGTTATTCAAAAAGCCTGCCAGTTGTCCCTATCATGAGCCAAATGAATCCAGTCCAAGATATTCCATCACATTTCTTTCAGACTTATTTTAGTAACAATCTCCCTATATGCCTAGGTTTTCAAAGAGGTATCCTTGTTTCAGGTTTCCCCACCAAAACTTAGCATGCATTTTTCTCCTCCTCCAAGCATACCACATGCCCTGTCCATCATATTCCCCTTGATTTTATCACCATAATAATATCTGGTGTGGAGAACTTATCAGGAAGCTCCTCTTTATGCAGTTGTTTCCTCTTTCCTGTTACTTTCTTCCTCGTAGATGCAAACTTACGACACCTTCTTCTGAAAACACCCTCAGCCTATATCTTTATAATATCAGAGACCATTTTTACACCATTAGTCAATGGCAATACAATCCAGAGCAGTAAGTTTATTAACAAGTAATATCTCGTTGCCGATACTCCATCTAATACCCCCAAATGACGCTGTCAGGTCTGTACATTCCAACTTCATCTAACCGCGTATAGACAATGCAGTTTTTTCTGTATTCCTTTTAGAAACTCCCTCATGATTTGAGACATTTCATACTGTAGTAATGTAATGACATTTGTTTCGTAGATATGTCATTCTTCTTCGTATCTATGCGATTATTCTATTCTATTAACTATTTCCGTATTTTCCCATTACTTATTAAAATATAAGCTTCCATACTGTAAGGCCATACTCTGTACACAAGGGCGCCCAATTAATTCAGTTAGTTTAATGGAGTTACGTTATACTAAACTAGTTTTTCCTTGAACCTAAAGCACAACTCTAACAACACGTATCACATACATCAACATTTTAAAAACTGTATTTCTTATGATCTGCAGAATAAACTGTGGCTCTTTCCCTACGGAGCATTAAGAGAATGATCTTTGTAGTACACGAGTATGTTAAAAACTGAATTATTAGGTATCATTTAGATAAACTTAAAAAATCAAAGAACTACATGCGATAACCAGTTCTTAGAAAGGCAGCAAATTTACTGCCTGGATTGAAAATTCCTCTGCTACTCGTATAGAGAACATGGTCTTTGAAACGTGCGGTGGTTAACTATAGGGATCGGCTATTATACAATACACTGAGAGAATATTCATAAGCAGCGTTGGTAAGCCTTTCGTCTACCAGCTCTGTGTGTGTGTGTGTGTGTGTGTGTGTATGTGTGTGTGTGTGTGTGTGTGTTTGGGTGTTTGTGTGGTGGGTTTGTGTGTGTTTATGTGCATGTTTGTGTGTATGTGTGTAGCCTCGTTCTTGAAAGGGTTAAATATGCACTAATTATTTGTTTAATTATGTTACTCAATTAACAGTTGCGGGTATTTATATCACTTTGGTTGTACTGCAACAAGCATCTCCAAGGCAGAAACCCAAATAAGAAGCAAATACACATAAGGACTACAGTTCTCTAAAGTGCCGTTAAATTGCAAATATTTTGCAAGAAAATGAAGTGACTACTGTGGATTATACCGAACCTTTGGCAATACTGAATCGATTTCGCGTCTCATTTGCATTGTAATTGGATTCGACGGCCATGCGTAAAGTGTTTGACTGTATTTAACGCACGGTGAACCAAATTTCCTTACAGCAAAACTCTGCTCCATCAGTATTTAGAATAACATTATTTTATATGCCACATACAGACTATCACATAGTGGGGTAAAACTAAACAGAGTCTGTAATTTCCACAACATACCGATATCGTTTACAAGTAAAAGTTTTCCATGATAAGTTTCAAGAATAATTTATTGGTGTAAACATAAAAATTATTATTAGTATTACTGTAATTGGCTTCGTGGCTGTTATGTCAGAATATTAATAAAAATATTATTATTATTATTACTGTTAATTCTATTGCTGCTGCCGCTGATGATGATGATGTATCTGAAAAAACGTTACAAGCCAGTTGATACACCACTTGAATTATTTCATTTCATTTTCAATTGTTTTAAATTCTGTTTGGTTTTTTTAATTTTATGTAGTTGTTTTGTAGCTGTGTATTTTTGCTGACTTCATAGTACGCATCTGTTCTGTTCAGCCAGCACGTAAGTAAACTTGCGTGAAGTGAAGTGAACTGAACCGAACTGAATTATTACAGAACTGCATTGAATTATTCCATACCACACAGGCGTGACTCCATGCAACAAAAATATTTTTCGTACGTTATTTTCACTGTTATTCATAAAAATGTTATGTTTATTACTGGTACCATAAATTCTACACTGATTTTATGAGAAATATTATGTAAAACTCACACAATGGGATTTCGCTCGATGGTCTGGAGGTCCCGTTTTCCACAATCCTGAATTGTAACGTGTATGATATCAGTCATCCACTGCTTACAAATAGCAATACAATACCTCAGCCTCCAACCGCATCCTTCCACATACTTTCCAATTCATAATTCCCATTTACACTTCCACATAACCTACACAACTGAGATTGCATTACTAGATTGAAAGACGCATCATTCATTACATCCCTAATCATCCTTCATCAACAGAAAAAGGGAGAACAGTGATTAATTCAAGGACGCTATAAATTGCCAAGATTACATATCACCGAACACAAATGAAGACAGCATGAGTATGGAGAGCCTGTGGAAAGATATAAAGAGGAGGAAACTATAGTACTTGGAGGAAAGTCTGTCCCGGTACCACTTTATCCACCACAAATTCCACAGAAACAAAACTATAATTTCTGCCCCCTTAACCACGAACCTTTTGCTTTATTCTTATAAAAGTACTGATAAAAATTCACGTCAAAGCTTTTAATATAAATTCATGAAACCTATGGGAAACAACTCTACGAATAACCGTTACCTTTTAAGAATATTTGGTCTGTCACTTTATGGCTGTTTACACCCCTAAAAGTATTTTAGGGTTCATTCCTTGGGGTGGACGTAACATAAACTTCAAAGCCAAGAAGTGCTATATGTTGCTACTTACGAAATGCGAAGATCGTGTAATGGTCTCTTGAGTGAAATATTTCGTATACAAGTATTAAAATTTTAGTACTGATGAATATGTATGTCTGGGAAGCATTTATATCACTCACTTCCTTTAAGATACATATTTCTTCATGAAGTTGCCTTGCAGTTGACAATGTTAACAAATTAACTTTAACAACACTTAAGATGCAACTCAAATACATAATTTCCATTTGAACAACAGGTTTCATACAGAGCTAATAGGTCTATATATGACAGTTGAAGAATAAAACACCAATTAGATGTCACTTGTTACATTTACTTTACTTCTTAGATACTCAACATGTTTCGGGCATTAATATGTCCATCTTCAGGGGTTTGCGACTGTGTTGTTGAATTACCACATTGGCTGCATTGTTCTTGGCAGCCCGGATACCACCCTAGCCGAACCGCACCCTAACTCCAACACACAGCAATCCAAGAACAATACAGCCAATGTGGCAGTTCAACAACATAGACGCAACCTCCTGAAGATGGACATATTAATGCCCGAAACATGTTGAGTATCTAAGAAGTAAAGTAAATATAACAAGTGACATCTAATTGGTGTTTTATTCTTCAACTATCACAATGACGCACGGTCCAATAAACAGCATGTCTATATATATATATATATATTGATGGTTATCTCCATAAAAACTTTCATAGCCGGATAACCCACGGTTCTTTACTTGTTAGTAAGCAAACCAACAGACAGGAGTAGTATTCGCTTCCTCCTATCATTACCAATTTTTATTCATCAGTAATTTTAACCCTTCCTTAGTGTCACACTAATCTATATACTACCTGCTGTGTTAGTCACGAATTCTTCATTCTTTCACCACAGTCAGTCTATGTTTATGACCTTTAGCTCACAATCCAAATGCCTTCGAGTGGTCGGCAACTACCCCAGACGCACACCAGTCCAATTGATCCACTCTAATTTAAACATCCTCTCAATCCGCGACTTCATCTATCATTTAAACGAAAGGTTTTACAACAGATGTCTGAACCATCCAAACCCCCTCATCAGCTCCATATGTAACTATTCCTTATCCGATCTACGCTATCAGTATAAAAAATAAATCCACAAACGCCCTAAACACATTCTCCTCTAACGTCCATCTCCCATAGCAGTGTTTTTTCCTTGTTCTGCTTTTTCACTGTCGACCTATAAACACCTAACACGACAAACCCCTTCATACCACCCGCAAGACGAGACATAACTCATGTAAAATGGTGAATTGGGAACATTTTGTTATTCTTGTATCCAGGTGTATCTCTGTACTACAACCTTCGAAGCAATAAACATTTAAAAAAAAGACCTTTAGCTCTCTCTTCGTGGATATACGCAGCTCATGTTGGTAAACGTTTACCGAAACGTCTGAACAGCCTATCGGTCCTATCTTCTCGGTGTAAACATTGACTGTTTCCATAAATATTACTTCACTCTTTGTCTTCATGATTAACACAGCGTATTTTCGCTGCAGCATGCTTTTAGAAACCATATTTTCATAACGTAGCTGCACGCACTTTTGGCTCAGAACTCATCATCAGACTGGCATATATTTTAAAGTCTGTTATCACAAAGAATTTGGGGATCTTACTCTAACGATCTTAGAAAATCTCCCTCATCACAAACTCATATTTTGTCGTAACCTTACTTATGGCACTAAATAAAGAAGTCGGATCAAATGGCATCAAGAGGCAAGGAGTACAAATCAATATGCTCATCAGGTATAAAGAGGTCCAGACACATGCTTGCGCAATGCCACCGCAAGTATTCCTATAAGATAATGGGCCAGAAGTAAATAAACAGTTCTTTCAATAAAATACTGGGGATCACATTTCCCCTTCTTTCACGTGTTTGCCTGAACGTGACATTTATGCTTTAGTCCCGCTAAGAGCAATGCAGAAACACTTTAAAGAAAACGGACTACAAACAGTAGAGGACATTGTACAAACCTGTAAGAAGACTATTTACAGTTTCCACATCTTCTGTGTTTTTTAGATAAAAACGCGTTAACGGATGCTTGTACGCAGCAGGCTGCAGCTCAGAACTACTACACAACTATCACACTAAACAACTCTCTGTCACACAAAGTCACGAATACTTTATTAGCTGGCAATGCCTCATGGCCTCCATCAACACAGATCTATTGGTCACAATATATATGTGACAGCTGACAATGTAAAACAGTAAAATACACGTTTTCATTTTGTCATAGATGTACTTCGGCCTAAAAGTGGTGTATTATATGTTTGATCGCCTTTACAGATGCTGAGATGCAGAAGTATACAGAAAGAAACTTCGAATATTTTGTTACGAAATGCTAGAGATAAAGTAACAATGTTTTAAACGTCACTAGCTTTAATTAAACACTTTAGTAGCCCAGTAATTATACATCAAGTGAGAGGGTTGGCTATGTTAATTAACATCAGGTCAATTAGTAACACATTACTACCAGCAATCACATGCATATTCAATACGACATGTTGGAAGAACACATTTGAAGTTACTCCCCGACAACTTAACTTAGAAATATATAATTGCAGTAAAAATATTATTCATCGATTACTTCGTGCCGGTTTACGTTCGCACCACAGCTCGATAAATGGATATACGGCACCTACGCCCTAAGAGCAAACATTGCTTCTGTTATCTTAGTAAGTGACCAACTTAATGCACAAATTATTTTTTATAATAAGTTTATTTTATTCCCCTACATGTTTCGAGCACTATTGTGCTTATCATCAGGAGGTCAAAATTGTATTATACAGCATCTCTTATCATGGGCGTCCGGTGCACCGGACGGCCACCTACAGTGTGTGACGATACCAGATGCTGTATAATACAATTTTGACCTCACGATGATGAGCACATAGTGCTCGAAACATGTAGGGGAATAAAATAAACTTATTATAAAACAAGAATTTGTGCATTAAGTTAGTCAGTTACTAAGATTGTACTGAGTTTCACGGTCAGCAAAACATCAAAAAATTGCTTCTATTGGCAGATATCTCCCAGGTTCAAACCCAATATTATCTAACTCTGGATCCTCTGAATGACAGCCTGCGTCTTGTGCCTAGACGGCCTGCCTGATCTGAAAAATTCAAACTATCACAACTTTTAAAACACAAATTATTCTTTAACCTTAATTTTAACTCGCATTTATTGCTAGAGCATTGCATGGCTCAATAATAACGCAAAGTTTCATTCCAAGTTTTCACAGACAGTTCCACACAGTAACAGACATGATGCCCTGCCTCCAAACTTACGTCCTGCTTATGACCTCCATCACGTATCCACCATCATCCTAGACCGTTTACTTCCAGAGTCCTAACAGAATCACAGTTCTCTTGAAGTCGCTGGATTAGTTCGAAGAGTCTGAACTCTAAAACCATCTCTTCTCGGTTTGGAGAAATGGGAATTAAGTTCAGTAAAATATTAGCATCCGTCTACTGAAGGCCCACACAGTGTGGTTCTAAGGGTAATTGTTCTAGAACTGCCAGTGATTCATGTCCCCTAACTTCAGCAATTCGTGGTCTCAGTGACTGACATTAATGAACTCTCTTTCTACGGTACTGGACGACGTTCTATGTCAAGTGAAGAGTTTCAACCATGTTTCGAGCATTCCCAGCATTTAGCCTGAAGATTTTCAGTATCCCATTGGTAGCATCAGGTTTGCTTCGTCTTGTAAATTGCCTATTGGTTACAATTACAATACGGCTACACATCTGCTCTAACAGATTTATCGTAACTTAGGTTTAGTTTCTGCGTATGCAAGTTCGTTTCTCACACCAATGCAAGAAATATATATTGGGGGTGCAGGAAAGAAAATGTTAATGAGTCGAAAAAAAAGAGAAGTTGTAGGGAGAAGGAAGAACATAATGATTTTGATAGTGTGTACTACTAGGCACGAAGAATTAATGGAACATGCAGCACGCATAAGCAGTAATAAAAAAAATTCAAAATTTCAGGTTACATCTAACCTTTTAAAAGGGTTATACCTATATAAGGCACATATATTTCAGCGGATTTAGAGAAACAATAAGGTGTAAGGGTGTTCTCACAGATTTGCCGTTATTCTAGTCGCTTTCTTCGGAACTTTTGTACAAAGACTGCAAGGGTGCATGCGCAAATTGCCTTAGGAGTGTAAAAACCAGGACTCGGGACGTAATTGATTCTAGATTAGCTTTAATGCAGATAGTGAAAGCTTAGAACTACCTCTGCAGTGCCCGCCTGCCCGTACATATTTAATAACGGTCCTGCACACAGCAGAATTATGAAGAAGATTTGTACAGAGCTCTGGGCAATCATTATCGTTTAAATTCAATTTTGATGGCAATTTGACAAAAAAAAATTTTCATCATCTAATTTAAGGCAAAGAGCTTACACACACAAGATCCCACAACTAGGCGACGTGGATTAATGATGCTTAGTTAGCAACTCGTCATCAACTGCGACTGCTTGCAGCAGAGACACGACGTAACTATAGCTAAGTAGTTGCCTCTAATTAAGTCAGCGAAACAGAGTGCCGATTTTTCCACATAGAAGAGTGCCAAATTCGATGAAGTAAATTTGATACTATGCCAGAGTAATCAGAGTATAATATTACCAACACTTACAACATACTAATCAGCGTGTTATCATAACCAACACTTACAACACACTGATCAGTGTCTAACTTTACAAACACAACACACTCATCAGTGTGTGGCTTTACTAACACTTACAATTCTTTAATCGGGTTGTAACATTACAAACACAACTCATTAATCTGGGTGTAACATTACAAACACTCAAAACACACTAATCAACGTGTAGCATTACCAACACTTAGTACACACTAAATAGGGTGTGCATTTACAATCACAACATGCTAATCAGTGTGTAGCATTATCAACACCTACAACCAACTAATCAGGGTGTAGTATTACCAAAACTTACAATACACTAATAAGGGTGTGGCTTTACAATTACTTACAAAACACTGAACAGGGTGTAACATTACCAACACATACAACATACTAATCAGGGTGTAGTAATAACAACACTTACAAAACACTAATCAGTGTTTGGCATTACAATCAAAACACACTAATTATGGTGTGGCATTACAGTCACTTACAACAAACGAAACAGGGCGTGACATTACCAAAACTTACAAAGGTCTACGTTCAGTATAAACATCTATTAGCCATATTCGGACTACTTTTACATGTCCAGCTTTGTTCGTGTGTTCTCCACGTCCTGCGACAGTCAGAATCCAGAATTTGGCTTGATAACACAAAACACATTAAGCGAAATACTGCTGTGTTATCGCCGTTCAGAGGTTTGTGTTCCATAAAGCGAATGTCATATGGTGCCATGGCAATAACAAACAGGCCCATGAATAACGTCTAATCCTTGCTTTATGGTATGTCTATTTATTATCAATCAGCATAAATCAATGCCGATTATCGGAGACCGCTAACATTCATATATAAGTTGAGAGACGTTACACGATACTTATTGCCTTTTTCTGGACAGCAGGTATATGAAGTCCAAATATCAGCATTCTAAACAAGCAATGTCATTATTTAAGTGTGGTATAGTGTTACAAAAAGTATTACAAAATAGGAATTCCCTATAGCATATATTTATTTTTACGTTCAGGTGACCGTGCATCGTGATAAATTCTCATAATAAAACCAACTAGATGCATTAATTTCTTCAATTTATTTTTGGAATAAAATTCTACATGTTTCGGACAGTTCCTCTGTCCATCGTCAGGAGTTTTTCACTGTACACACAGCAATGGTATATGTCATACAGGTTTGTTGACATATACCATTGCTGTGTGTACAGTGAAAAACTCCTGATGATGGCCAGAGGAACTGTCCGAAACATATAGAGTTTTATTCCAAAAATAAATCTGAGATATTAGTGCATTTTTTGGTTTTATTGTAAGAACGTATATTTACTTAAAAGACTAGACCTGTACAATAATAATAGTTTCATAACAATTAAAGCAAATACATTCTTTACTTACAATTTACTCTAAAAAAAAGGCACGCTAAAATCCTATCATTTTAAAACTTCCTATTCCCAATCACAAAGAAACTTCAGCGTATGATCCAGCGATAGTCAATGTTCTACATGAAACGTCAAAGTAAGGAATTAGCCATACACAAATTTTAAGCAATAATGTGCAAGCTTCATATGTTCGGAAACGTATGTAGAAGAGGGCAGATGTTTTCTGCAACAGACCACAGCATCGGGATTCACTAAGGTTCTGAAAAATGTCCATCGTTTTCCAGACGCATACGCCACTGATGTCGGTAATTCTTAAATTAATTTTTGTAGGTTAATACCGAAGAGAATTGAACACGCGCATGTTAAAAAAGAGCAACGTAGAACGGAACGTTTAAAACCCCAAAAACCTTGTTTCATTTATAAATAGTTGCAAATAAGCATTCGTCAGTATTTTGATCGAAGTCATCCCAATGTGTTATGAAGTATTGAAATAATAAAACAGCATACATCAGACACATCAATTTATTATGCGAGTTGGTTACGGGAAAAAAACGAAAGATGAAAAGTCTCCGGACACGATAAATTAATAATTCGGCAGACAATACATCGCAATCAATGAGATTGCTAGTTATGCATGTGTAGTACTATTAAGATCTTAATCAAAACAACGTACACACATCTATGTCAACAGTAACCACACGGATGTACATAAACTGTCTATCTACAACCCTAATTCATAATACAAAACCAGATAAAATTTGTAATACCCGCTTATAATTTTATAGATTTTAAGAATTGTATTAAGACATTCTTATCTATATGAGGTTTGTCAGCCATATTAAGACATTCTTATCTATATGAGGTTTGTCAGCCATATTAAGACATTCTTATCTATATGAGGTTTGTCAGCCATATTAAGAC
>Ga0131853_10014838_pt1 | contig 14264 bp, 12 predicted proteins | sample TergutLab28metaG_FD_92764 | JGI IMG/M metagenome (GOLD analysis project Ga0131853, IMG submission 92764) | Labiotermes labralis P1 segment gut microbial communities from Petit-Saut dam, French Guiana - Lab288 P1 (version 2) (version 2) | ecosystem: Host-associated > Arthropoda: Insects >... | reverse complement strand
TAACGCTATTAAAGATTTCATTCATTGTCAGCGATGTTTCCTGGTATAGGCCTATTTGACACATCATATGTATAAAACATGACAAAATAAATAACTAAATGATGATAAATAATGATTTTTAAAAATTTACCTTCCCCACTTAGCATGATATAAATTAAAAGGCAATAAACCACACTGCGGTCAATTTGACCGCCGTTGGCGCTTTCAGGTAGTGAAGCTCCACTGGCGCTTCTAGTGTTAAGCAAGCTGTTATGTAGAAACAGGGTGCAAATGCACTTTGTCAAGGTATTTTTAGGTCCTTCCGGCTGGGGTGTAACAGTATACAAATTAAGTGTTGTGTGCACTTGTGTGGGGCTCATGTACAATCTGTTGTAATGTGTGTGTCCTCAATTCAAAATTACTGCTATAAGACCAAGGAAAGTAAAATTCTGTTGTGTTGTTTGACATGGCATAGTCACTGTTTTAAAAACAGACAGTCAGAGGTATAAGGCATGCTGTAGCAGTGATTGATAAAATATGAAATTGTTGTATATACCTGTAGCTGTATGTGTATGTGTGTTTATTTACAGACTGTGAGGGCCAGTCCATTGAGACCCACTGGAGATGTTGCTGAAGCTGAGACACATCAAGCTGCAGATGTTGAAGTTATGGAGTTGCATCAGTGCAATGAGAACACAAAGGGGTGCTGAAAGAATGCCAGTAGTTAGTGAGCTGCTGACATGTTTGACAAGGTAACAAGATGGGTGTTATGTCTTACTGACTATGCTGTGGCCAGATATGAGGGGCATGTGTCTCCCCCCCCCCCTTCCTTTACAACTATTGTCAAATAAGGATCAAACAGGGGAAAGTCTGTTTTCTCTGGCCGTAATGTCAGAATATTCTTATGCAACAGAAACCAACAAAATGCATACTCTTCAAATTAATACTTTAATTCAGTTTTTCAATTTTTGATGTCTTATGCATTCTTTGAACCTCACGTGTTAATTCTCAGGATGGTTCAAAACATGTAGAAGATGTCAAAAATTGAAAAATTGAATTAAAACATTAATTTGAAAAGTGTGTTCCCCTACGATGCAAAAAACATAAAAGTCAGAATATTCTATTGATTGTACAGCTCACTGGAACACTGTTTTATGTGTGTAAACACACATATTCTACAGTCCTTCATTATGTGGATTAATGAAGCAAGTCAAATCAACACACCACACTATAGCCCATTTTGGTTCAGTGAAGTATGCTGAGCTTGTAGACCCTATGGAAGAAAATGGAAATAGCAAATAGTCCTGTACCTATTGCTGCTGTTTCATACCAAAAGTTCATTTTTTTAACCGTGACATGACTTGCAGAATTTACTACAATAAAAATCACAGTATGACACTTGAGGGACAGATTATGTTTGTCACAATGAATTTCGCTACAGTGCAAGACAATAAAAGCTTCTTAATGAATTAAGATGTTTTCATAAATATCACACTTCTGTGAAATAAGTGGCAAGCTGCATGTTCACTGTGATGTTAAGCATAAGAACAATTTGTCATATCCTGCTATTACAATATGAACTACATCTGTAAGACATAAATAAATATGTGATCTTTTTATGGTTCAGTATGGCCCATGAGGCATGACACTTCAGTTGTGATGTAAGTCTTCTGACATGCTTTGCTACACATATAACAAGCCACTAGTTTACTTCTTAATTTAACCATATGCCTCAGGTACATGAAAACTTGTAATTACAATAGGACAGACACCATGCCCATTAGTTACACATTCATAATGATAAGGTCAGCAGGAGCAAAATTCCCTCCAGATTACTCTGACAGGAATCTGATAATGAAGACACAGTGTGTGAAAACAGGGGTGGCTCAGAGGCAATTGCAGAGCTTCTCCAGTTGTATCTGTCAGTAGCAAGACACGACTCACACAGCTAATCCAGTCATCACTGCAACAGCCCCTGCAACACAGCACAGTAGTGGCTGCATTATTGTCCTGATCAGGTTAAATACACCTGAAAGGACAGAGACGATAACTAATAGATTGTATTTATTACAGACATGCTCCCACAATACCATCACATCAACAAGAGATATAAGTAAATTTAGCATGAACTAATAGCTCCCTGAAGATGGTTTAAATATAAACCGAAACATGTCGGAGATTTTAACTATTTTAACAAATTAAAGTTTTATAGTGTCATTAAAAAGTGTGCATGTGTTGGTAAATAAATGTGAATGCTGACGTCTTCTAAGGAAATGGAATTATTCATTGCTTAACAAACTTAGCTGTTGAAGTGCTGTACTCTGCCACAAAATATTTTAACCCCTCCCTAACAGCCAATTACATACATAGGATAAATATCTATCTGCGGCATAGTAAATTTTGGATGTGATTAAGCTTTTTATGAAGTTTCAAGTTCTGAGATTTTAAGCCTCATTTTGTACATCTTAAAGGGCACTTCATTGCATGACACTGACAGTTGCTAAGATAATATGTCAATGTCACATGAATGAATGGGTGTGAAGCATTGCTAGAATAATACTGACAGGGAAAAATCAAAACTCCCAAGAAAAAAACCTGGCCCAGTGCCACTCTGTCCACCATAAATCCCATACAGACTGGCCTACAGTGAATCCAGGCATCTGTGGTGAGAGTTCCAGGACTAAAAGTCAGAGCCATCTACCTATGGTGGAAAGTGACCTAATGTGCTTTTTACTGTATAGATCAGTCCCAATGTGTTGTACTACATGTGGCGGGTGATATAGGCTGTGTACTGTTTGAGAGGTTATGTAACAGAAACTGCCACACAGCTGTTCTGCCTGAAGTTGGCAACATATACCAAACATCACATACCAAATATTTGGACTGTTTTCTTTAATACCAAGTATTCATCACTGCTGACTAAGGAACAGCCTATCAAAACTGCCTAAAACAGCCTCTTCTGATGGTAGATAGAGATGACAGCAAGAAACCTTGCCTCACAACAGAAACTGATGACCCCATTTTTCCTGCTCTCAAGGTTTATTTCAAGCATTAAAATTTGACAGTTCTAAACCCATAATGCCAATGAAACTGTCATAACTGCTGTTCAAGACAGACATTCTGAGCCTGTTAAGTGTCAAGAGGAAATGTGAGACAATAAGCTGACTTTGTAGAATGAGGATCAGTGACAATGAGAGTGACAGGTATAAAAGAAGCAGGACATACAGAAATACAGCCACTACTGTGCTGTGTTGCAGAGGCTGTTGCAGTGATGAGACCATGAATTTCACCACATACGAGATCAGTATTAAAACCCTTTGGTGCTGAAATGAAGTGTCTGTTGGAAGCTGCAGAAGATTGGGTTGTAATGAGAGCTGCATAAGGAGGGCCATTAAATGCTGTCCCGTTAGTATGATGCTAGGCATTTGAGCATCTGACTGCATGACAAGTATACTTGCCGTTAGGTACCTTAGGGTTTATGTACAGTGCAGGGGCAGCGACAATATGGCTTGCACATTTCTCTGGTGCAGCATACACAAGTTACATGTGAAAGGACTAACCAAAATTTCTTACAAAGAATGCCCTAGAGCATACCGCTAATACATAAAAAGTGTGCATGTGTTGGTGAATAAATGTGAATTGTGACAATATGCACGGTGAAAAACTGAAAAAAAAGTCAGCATTATTTATACCCAAATCCTCCTGTTAATGTGACACCTGAACACACAACAGCTATAATTCTCAGTGTTGGACAAGTTCAGAGGGCTACATCACCATGTGTTTTGTGAAGTGAGAAACTTACTGCATATATTTTGAGGAATTCGATGCACAGTTCAACGACCCTGGTGCTCATGTATATCAAACCTAGGCATGTGATATGGAATGGGGACTTCGGTTTGTTGAGAATAAAGTCACGGGATGTAACTCCATGAGGTTTGGTAGATAAGACCCAAACAATTTGAAGGAACCTACTGCCCCCCTCTTCAGGGTGCAAAAGTTCTTTCCTTCTAACCCTGAAGATGGAAATGCTAGGTTCCACCAAGATGTTTGTACCTATGTGTAAGACACCACCATATCACATACCATGAACCCATAATCTTAATACTTTCTACACTGCAAACACAGATTTTGCATGCATTTTGTTAGCTTTTAGAGTAGCCCAGCATGACTCTCTAGCTGAAATGGGTCCATAGATAAGCTGTGTCACGCAAGAAAGTTGATTTTTCTTTAAATTCTTGATACAATAGAATTATGAGGCATGGAGGCCTAAAGTTTGGCATTTTCATTCCTATAGGGTCTACAAGCTTGGTGAATTTCAGTGAAGTATGAATGTATGTTGGTAGTTGCACTTTTATGTGTTAATTTGGTGTGGATTTACATACTTTGCAAACACCAGTTATAAACACATTGTGTGTATTGTTTGCATTGTGTCCTAATGTAAGGTAAGGAAGAGACCTTATTGGTTGCAATGTTTGTTGAAAGTGTAGTATAATAAAGATAAACAGTTTTGTTTACTGTCCTGATGATAAACATCAGAGTGCTTTATTTTGCTTGCTGTAGATGCAGCTTGCTTACTGAAAAGCCAAATCCTCTCCCATCCACATTTTCAACCTGACTTACCAGATGTACAAAGCAGACAGTGCAGAAGCAACTTGCAAATAAGCTGGTTAAGAAAATATAAACTGTAGATTTTTTGCTATATCTGAAGTGCTGTAAATTATGTCAAGGACTGTAAGGAGCAAGCATATGTAATAATCAGGGCATGATCATAAGGGCGTGGTAAATTGAAATGTTAGTGGCAGAGGACGAGAAAGGGTTAATAATTTGAAATAAAAGGACTTGACATTTTGTTTTCATTGAAGAGAACATGTTTATTGTGCCAAAGTATGGCACCTCCCTTTATATAAGAGAGCTTTAAGCAGAAGAGTGGTGCAAGTCTAGTTGGTCTTGGTTTATGTGTGGCCCTGAAGAAGACTGTCATGTACTGTAGTTAAACTACTTATATTACATTAACAAAAGCCGTTACCTGTTTGGAAGTTCCTTTATCCAATTTCTGATATGCAAATGAAATGACAGTTATGATATAATGTTGCTTAGTGCAGGTGTGAGCTGAAGATATGAAGAGTTTGATATATAATCCACAAGACAGACAGATTCAATAGAAAAAAGCCCCATGTACCACCTAGGACTATTGGCATAACAGCATACTATGTACAGTACATTATACATACAGGACTCTGCAGGGTGTGCTGATTATTAGTCTTTGTTCACTGGGCGGTCTGAGTGAAATATTGAGCTATAGTGACCACGCTACAGGCTGCAGTGGACTCCAGTAGAGACACGCGATTTTTCTCTTCTCTGAAATGTCCAGACAGGCTGTGGAACCAATCAGCCTCTTATTCAAAGGGTACGGGAATTCTTCCCTGGGGGTAAAGTGGCTGGGGCATGGAATTGACCACACTTCTCCATTTAGTGGTCAAGGTTAAGAATGAGTGGAGCTGTACCTCAGCTCCCCCGTTATGCCTTCATGGCATGGATAAGACAATTTTCCTTAATACAGGATTCCACAGTGGAAGGCTGTAATAAGCCATGTTTGTTGCCAAGATGCAAGAGTGCCTTAAGGTCAGTCATTCTGGTGTAACCACAGGCAAGGAGTGTAAGAGTGGTCTAAATCTGCTGTAGTGGTCCTATGTTAGGCCAGTAAGTGAAACTGCATTCCAGGCATTTTTTATGTCATTAGTCCAGTGGTCTTGAGTAGTCTAATACAGTGTGTGGGAGTCTGCTTGCTCACATTGTAACGTGTGATTTCATTGTGTAATGATTCCCACTTCTGGTTGCTGCATGTGGGTAGAGGTGTTGTGCTGCCCTTACTGATGTGTTTAACACTGTGAGGCTTTATGCTTACTTAAGTATATGAACACTGATACTGTGGTCCAAGGACATCAGCTGCATGTATTTCAGGGCTTCCTCACATCGTTTTCTCTGCTTAGGCCAGCTGTTCCTAGCCTGGGGTCCGTATTTTAGGGGGTCTGTGAACTAGGATGGGAGAAAATAAAATACAGCTTTATTTGCACTAACCTCTAACTGAACTTTAACTTTTTGTTTAACGACCTAATCTATGGAGGAAGATGATGATGTTAAATAATGAATAAAGGCAACAAAATAATTTTGTGGCCTGTAGAATCCGAAAATGTTTGTTAACTTCAATAAATCTCATTATCTAAAATTATTATAGTCTAAGGAAGCAAAAACCAGAATAAATTCACTTTTGTAGTGAATTGTCTTTTTAAAAAAATGTAATTTAATTTCAGCTTGCTGCCTGCCTAACTTTTAAATGTATTTATTTTTTAATATTTTTGAAAACTATATTTTAGCTTAATTGGTTTCCTTTTCAGTACAATCTATAGATTGTACTGCAGATATATAGTCTGTGTCTATGTAATTTATTTTATATACTTAAATACGTTTTTATGAGAAGGGGTCAGTAGGTTTCACCAGACTCTCAGAGGGGTCCATGGCACAAAATAAGGTTAAGAGCCCCTGCCTTAGGCTGTATAACAGTTGCACAAGCACTTTCATAAAAGATAATTTATTCCTTACCTTTAAATATAAGTAGGTCCACAAGTGTTTTTTTATTGTTAACTCCAAAATTTCTATCCTAAAACAATTAAATAAAAAGTGGCAAACAAAACTGGGGCAATATCAAAAGCTGTTTTGGGCCAAGGGGCCAAATTTTGGTGGTGAAATGATTGTATCTGTCCAATGTGTCTTAAAACTGCTGGTCATTAAGGCTGTGGTTCCCAGAATTGTCAAAAACTCCATACATGTCTGGCAGTAAATAGCACATAATTACAGAGCTCTGAGTCTATTTCAAGTCTGTTGGGAAGTCCTAGATTTTATCTGAAAACTGAATTGCTCCATCCTGGCAAGTGACCACATTCACATTGATCATTTTTTGAAAAATACAATCAGCTTCTCATGAGGAATTCTGTGCATTTTTTAACTTCTTAAAGGTCACATGAAGTTTCTGTATTTCAGTCACCTGGAACTAATTTGATATATAAATTGTGTGTTGACATTGGATGCTTTTGGCAATGAAGCATAATTTAAAGAGGTGCAGAAAATGTACAGGGGACATGTGTTGATAATAAAAGTATCTCAGCACTGTGTGCAGAAACAAGTACGAGTAAAACCATGCAACAGTGTTAAGACTTTGTGGCAGACGTAAAGTTACCATAATAAGAATAAAGCATTTGTTAAGCAGTGCTGGTAGTATGGTTGGAATAGCATGGGTTACAGTCTGCTGGGGTGCGTTGGTGTGTACAGGGTTGGCCATGCAGAGGGAGGTGATTCCTTCCCCTCAGACATCCCTGCTTGTCACACTGCACTCCGTCACATCCAAACATGGGATCCTAATATTCTCAGGCAGCAAGAATCTCATATAGAATATATTCCAGTCTGCAGGATTGTGATGCCATGTTGTTGGGCGAGTAGTTCTCAGCATTTTAAAGGATTATAGTGTCTTTGTCTTCAGGGTCAGGCAGGCCAAGAACAAAATTTGTTCTTTGGTTATTAAAACATTCTTGCAGGGCAGGGTGATCAGATTCTAAATTCCCATGTGGACATATCTCACCTGTGTGCACAGTGCATTACCCTAATGCTTTGAAGGAATCATAATGTACTGAGGGTATAAATGTGAAAGTTGTTGTTTGTCTTTTGCACACCAAACTGCTTTGGCAGTGGTAATATCAAACAATGTCCCTGGCTTCCTCATGAAAACCCACACTTCTTACCCTGTACACACGTGCTAAAATCGGCGCAAACTCTATGTAATTCTATGAACAAAATAAAATGGGTTCCTTGCTCCTCCCCAAATTTTATTCCCACATTTTATATAAGACGCTAGTATTTCAGCATTACCTATAATCCTCAGAACGAAACAAAAGAAGATGATAATCTTCGTTGGTAGAGGCTGAATTAACACAATAAAAATTCCAAGTAGGAAGAAACTCTTTCGGTACGATCGGGGATTGAACCAGTATTGTTAAGGCTATAGCTCAGTGGACCAACTGTCTCCACCACCCTTCCACCACACAAATACTACCATAGCATTTGTCACACATTCGGGAAAACTGCATTATAAAGATTTGACTTATATTTTCATGTAATTGATCAATGAAGAAGGACACAATATATGTAGGGGGCACAGTGCATTGATTTTGAAACCCCTCTACATTGCATGTATTTATCATCACTTGAATTGTAGAAAGTTCCGAGATAGGACTAGAAAAACGCTGTAATTGGGAAGAAATGAATATGACTGTCCAAGTTTCCATCACATTTCCAGATGTACAACTGACAATTTAATACTCGTACTTTGCACTTGTTGAATTTATTTTTTAATTCCTGTTAATTTCTGGACAAATGTCTTTTGAAGTTGAGACCAGCACATGGACTCCAAACATTGTTCAACAAACTGCGAGTGACATGACAAAATATCTCAAAAGAATGAAGGTGTCCATTTCACAAGTAACCATTGGTTCAATACTAATTATATGTATGGCAAAGTGGTTGAAACGTGACAATAAAGTGGCAGTTGGATTTCTTAGCGACTAAACTGCGGGCGTATTAGTCATGTCCTGTTAGTACCATTGCCACCTGGGGTAGTAAGGGGCACATGTCACATCAGTTTCCACACTGGAGAGTAGATGGCAGAACCATGGATCAGTGTGCAGTGTCATCTTGTTATGCACTGTACCAGAATCTGAATTGAGATGCAAGTGTTACCTGTCTACAACAACAGGTGTAAGTAGAGTGCCAGGTCACATAGTCACTGCTTCTGCCACAGCCAACCACGGCATTCGTTATTGAGTGATTTGGTATTTTCATTTACAAATTTCGAAGGATGTGTTGTGCAAATTTTGGGGCCTTGACATAGTCAGTCATTCTTCGTTTATAATGTGTGACGGCAAGTTTAAGTGTCGCGTGGTATTGTTAACACTGTGGATGATTGATCCAAGTATCTGCATGGTTTTTATTCATAGGCCACAGTCTTTTATTTCCTGCAAGGTTATAGATATTTGTGTGAAGTTTTCATCATTTCCTGCCATTCTAATAATTGCTGGTGTCCTGCCAATTCAGAGCCCTGCCCTGAACAGTATTACCACTTAAACTTGTCTCATAGCCCATTCAATTTTAATACAAAATGTAGGCCCAAATTTGGTTGAAACTATGCATGTTCTGAATGTTGCAGCTGAGAAAAGGATTGAAGGTGAGTCATTATCTTTTATTTTTTCTTTCTTTTACAAGAACAATTCATGAAAAGTGATATGAGGTTCCTACAGATTTGGATAGCTCTTTAATGACATGTAATAGAGAAATATTGGAAAGAGAGAGCAAAAAACAGAGCTGACTGGAGAAGGCTGTTAAGGAAACAAAGGTAGTGCCATCTAAGAAGAAGAAAAGAGAAGTGTGGTTTGTAACAAAATATTTTGACAGTAACAATTCCAGAAAAATATTCATAGTCTCTTTAAGTCAGAGTATTTAGTGTGGGACTTGGATGGCTCCCAAACATGTCATGGTGAAAGAGGATTTAAAAAAACAGCTTGTCAGCACTAGGAAAGTGTTATATGGGGACTAGAGCAAAAATTGAGAAGTGTGGTTGTAACCTGTAGCTTCGTATTTTAAGTAACCAGCCTAAATCACAAAAAAGGGTTGAAAAAATGGACATAGAAGACAATTTCAGATGCAACATACTGAGCAATTATATGATTTACACATGCTAATTTCTATTGTGAGGATAGTAAAGTCAGTGAGGTTATGTTGAGCTGGAACCAGCTTAGAAAGGGAAGGCAGTAAAAGCAGCAAGGACCACAATAAGAAATCCTTTAGAAAAGTGACCACTTGAACGATCATGAAAAGCAGGGAATAGCATTAAATTGGACCTTATGGAGGTAGGTTGTGAGATGGAAAGTGGATGAAACTGGCTTAAAATTGTGTCAAGTGGCAGGCTGTCTTTCTTAGTGGTGTTGAAATACCAGGTTCTGTTAACTGATATAAATTCTAGTTGTTTTAAAGAAGTTTATATTTATAGCATATCTTTATATTTTGGGCCCTTGTCGACTGGGATCCAGTAGACCAGACAGTACTAGCAGATGAGCAAGTTGATACTATTGGTTGTTCATGGCGTTCAGGTGCCAAAGTGGAGAAGAAAGTCGTAAATCATTGGTTTATTAGAACAACACGCATTTCAAAGTATTTATCAGGAGTAATTTACTGAGATGGCTTGTCATATTTTTTTTTTGTTATGTAGTTAATTGATGAATTCTTGAAGAATGTGATTTTTCCCTGTGTATTTATTCCTGCAATTCAGGTCTCTTTTGGATGGACTTGATGACCCAATACTTGAGTACTGGAGAGATATAATAAATTTACAAAGACACTGGATTGGGGAATGTAATGGAAAAACACTTGAATTTGAGTTGGAGGACAATTCATCTCAGGATACAAAAACTCTTACCATATTTACTACCAATCCAGAATATGCATGTAATGCAGCTTTCATTGCAGTTGCTCCTGGAAATATTCTGGATCCGATGGCATTTGGTTGTGACAGTACAGTCAACAGTAACAGTGTGTTTAAAAGACTTTCTGTTCAGGCTAAAAGTCCATTTACAGGAGAAAACCTTCCCATATATGTAACTAATCGAGTAGAATGTGATGAAGGAACAGATTGCCATCTGGGAATACCAGGAATCTCAGAAACAGATACATTGTTTGCAGAAGCTGTGAACATTCCATTATCATCTCCAAGGGAAAATGATAAACAGATTAACTCAGTTGGCGATGAATCTTGCAAGAGAACGTATCATTCGTGTGGCACAGGAGCGCAGGATCCCTGCGGTTCCAAACTTCAATATTGGTTGATTTCTTGTCAGTGTTACTGGGGTACAACTATCCCAATAGTGTACTGTGAACACTGTAATGGACCTCAACCTGTGCCATATTGTGAACTGCCTGTAATCTTACCCACAGTTGACAAATTGTCAAGCAGGGGCAAGTCTCCTCTTTTGGAGGCTACAGACTGGCTGATTACAAAGTGTCCTAAGTATGTTACTGCAATTTAACCAGTGTAGTATGAAATGGGAAAGCCTGATGGGATATAAATATATTTTTGTATTCCTGGAATAGGATAGGTATCAGTACATATAGACATTCAAAATGTGACTCTACCCCAGGGGTACCCAACCCGCGGACTACCAAACTGTGTTACACGTCCCATGGCAACATTTGTATATGAAGAAGAAATTGTGAGTGACATGTTCATATGTGAAGTCATATCATCACAATTTTTTGAACCACAGTTGTGGCAGGTATTGGACAAGAGGCAGGGTAGGCCTCAAAGTCAGGAGTAAACAACTGACCAACACACACTCACACACACACGCACCTAACCAGGAATTACATATGTGGTCACATTTTCCAAGATTTTATCATAACGACACCCTCCTATATGGTATCATTTTAATAATTCATAACTTTAGCTAACACAACTTGTAGACTCCCTGAAGATGGTGTATGAACAGCGAAACATGTCAGAGTAATTTTAATATAAATTTGCACTACTTATTTGTGCATATGTTGGTATAATAATAAACATTAGTTGGGTTCACTCTTTGTCTACAATATCAAAGAGGAATTCCGTATTGGCTGCATAAAACAACACTGAAGGGAATACCACATAATTTATACAGATGTGGATTGACCTTGCCCCACCCCTCCCCAACTACATAAACTTCCTTCTAATCTCACCTGGGACAAATACAACTATGGAATATGTGTCCAAGTAATACTTACTTATATTGGGGTTTGGGGGGGGAGATGAGAGGCATTCTCTGAGTAAGGTATTTCAATGCTATACAGCATCTAATGCTGTGACTGCTGCAGCCACAGCTACAGCAACACAGTATTCTGATACAGCATTATAAAGCAGCACAACACAGACATGCTGAGTAACGCTTCTGCCCTCATTCCGCTGCTTGATAAACAGTATTTGAAGATTATAAGAACATACTAACCTCAAACTATAGACAAAATAAAGGACCCTTATCAAAAGAATCAACATACATGGGCTTAAAGCAGACATGTAGATATTCGTGACTTTTGTTTGACTGCACTATCAATGGCCCTGCTATTGAAAGAAGACAAAGCTAGCAAACTGCTTCCACAAGGGACTGAGTTAGCATATTGCCTGTGTGGAGTGAAAAAACTGTGGTACACGTGTCTGACGTTTCGTTTTGCTTTTCTATAAGCACAGAGAAAGTCAGACTACTGCTGCTGTAAATGGTCACATCTGTTGCTGTTTGATTTGCATCGCATATAAATTGCATCCTATGAAGCCTTTTAAAAAAATGTTATAAATTAAACGAATCAGTCACATGTTCACAATATCAGCAACATTTACTACTAGCGAAAAAAAAGCCATGAAATTAATCGTTCGTCACTGTCATGGAAAATAGCACTAAATTGGCAATCCCATATTGTAGGGTTATATCATTTCCGTATATCAGACCATTACGAATTGACAACACACTAGCACAGCAATATCATGAAAAGGCTTTCTCTTTAGAAGAAGCCTATATTTAATTATAATGCAGTCTAAGGCATGGGTCTGTGGCCCCTCGTTTGCTGGAATTGCAGGTTCGAATCCCACCAGGGACATGGATATTTCTTGCGAGTGTTTGTGTTTTCAGGTAGAGGTCTCTGAGTCGAACTGGTCACTCGCCTAGAGGAATCCTACCGAGTGTGGCATGTCTGAGTGTGATCGTGAAGCCTTAATAATGAGGAGGCTTTGGCCCACCAGGGCGCTGTTGCGCCATGAGGGAATTATAACTTACCCAATATTTCTCACCAGAGTGGATATCTGAGAACAGAGCAGATTAAATTCAGAGAAGGTGCCTTGCGATGGAGTTCAGAATCATTTTTCTGTCTGTCTCCTGTCTAAAACCATAGAAAATTACATATAAAGACTATAACTTAAATGCCTTTTACCTGCGCATGTCAAACATTTTCTCTTCCTGAGGGGAGAACATGGACAGAGGTTGTTAGGAAATTGGGAACTGAGAATAATAGTGGCACATCAGAGATACAAAACAAGAGGCTGGATAACACCATGCAATGATGAGTGATTAATTTGTATTCTTCATCAAATAAGCATATGATCAGATTGACAAAATTAAGCATTATCACTTGCACAGTGCGTGTAGCATGCATGGAAAAGGTGAGATTTCAATCCAGTTTTGTTTGGAAGACTTGGAAAGACGAGAAAATTTGGGTGACTTATTTTGAGGTGCAGATGTGAGGTAGTTATTGAAATGTATTTTAAGAAAAGAGAATATAATTAGAAGCTTCATGATTTATGTTCTTCATCATGCAGTATGAGATGGGCGGAGCATTTGGCAGTGTAGGGGAGAAGGGAAATGCATAAAAGGTTTTTATGCGGATATCTGAAGCAAGGAGACAACTTGGAAGACCCAGACGTAGATGATAGGATAGTACTAAAATTTATCCTAAATAAATCGGATGGTGGAGGACTGGACTGCAGTTGTTTGGTTTAGGATAGGGACAAATGGTGGGATGTTCTGAATAAGATATTAACTTATGGGTTGCACAAAATGCGGGGCAGTTATTGACCAGGTGAGGAATTATTATAGTCTGAAGAAGGACTCTGCTCCGTGCAGTTACTGGTCATGTATACAAATTGTACTGGAGGTGTAGGGCGACTCTCCTTGCTGCTATCAATGTGATGTAGCTGCCTACGCTCAATGGGGATTTTATAAGTGATGTTTGAATGCTGTAAGAATTTCCTTTATGTACAGTGACTCACTACAAACAAGCGGTCGTGAATCTTTCTAATAATTTACTGAAAGTCAATAGAAAGAACCCAATTAATCACCATAGGATCCTATATGATACGCCAGATTGTTGCGCATATGTGTGTTATTTGATTCAGTCAAGCATATCAACACGATCCTTTCTTCTACTTTGGACTAAATATGTGTGCTTGATTAATCCGTTCACCTAGAAGTTTCAGATTATGCTAATTTTAAGCCTTCTAGGGTAATACAGTTTTATTTTTTTCAGGTTTTTTTTTATATACTTGGTCGTACAGTTCTTGGTTTTGGTTCGGGCGTCGTATTTTTTTTTTTTTAATTTTTTGTTTGTTTCTAAACTTCAGTTTCTCTGCGTTCCTTTTACCAAACTTTTCGGGCGATAAGTTCTTTCCC
>Ga0131853_10014837_pt1 | contig 14265 bp, 13 predicted proteins | sample TergutLab28metaG_FD_92764 | JGI IMG/M metagenome (GOLD analysis project Ga0131853, IMG submission 92764) | Labiotermes labralis P1 segment gut microbial communities from Petit-Saut dam, French Guiana - Lab288 P1 (version 2) (version 2) | ecosystem: Host-associated > Arthropoda: Insects >... | reverse complement strand
TACGACCACTCGCTGCCGGCGTAGTGCTCGGCGTTCTCCTCGACGTCGAGGTCGGCGTTGCTCTCGTAGGCGACGTCATCGGTGGTGGCACCGGCGCCGCGACCTGCGACGTAGCGTCCGAGGGCCACCGCGATCGTCGCCGGCACGAAGACGAGGAGCACGGTGAACGCCGCTCCCGACGTCACCTCGAAGAACAGTCCGCTGTTCGTCACCGCGATGTCGAAGATGATGCTCACCAGCCAGGACGCGGCACCGGCGAGGATGCCGGCGACGAACGCGGCCTTGAGCCACATCATCGTCAGATCGGCGCCGTCGTCGGGGTCGGGATGTGCGCGCCGGTCACGGATTCCGTCGAGCGCCCCCCACAGGAATGCTGCGAGGATCACGAGGATCAGCGAGAACCACCGCATGATGCTGCCCTGCTGCGGCCACTGCGTCACCGCAGCCCCCAGGAAGGTGCGCACTACGACATGTACCAATGCGAGACCGAGACCACGGACGACCCACCCATTCATGTGGCACAGCGTAACCAGCGGGATTCTCCGCTTGTGTCCTAACCCACACAAACGGACCGAAGAGGCGTCGGACACGTTTTTCTCCGAGAGGGGGCGACACGTGTCGCGGGGTGCGTTCGGGGCGGGGGAGACCGGTAGTTTCGAGGTATGTCGTTCGATTCGGTGACCGCCCCGACTGCCGCCCGGCGCGCGAATCTGCGCGGGCTTCTGCGTGAGCGCGGCCTCGACGCACTATTGGTGACCGATCTGCTCAACATCCGCTATCTGACCGGGTTCACGGGCTCCAACGCGGCGCTGCTGCTGTCGGCGACCGACGATCCGGGCTCCGAGGACCGCACCGTGATCTGCACCGACGGTCGCTACCTGGTCCAGGTCGGCGAGCAGGTGCCGGACCTGCGTGGGGAGATCGCCCGTGCCAGTGCGCCGCGTTTGCTCGAGCTCGCGGTCGCGTGGGGTGCCCTGAAGCTGGGATTCGAGAGCCATGTCGTGACGTTCGACCAGCATGCCGCGTGGTCGGAGGATGTCCCGGGGCTCGATTTCGTACGCGCGCCCGGACTCGTCGAACAGTTGCGGACGGTCAAGGACGAGGGCGAGATCTCCCTACTCCGCCGCGCGTGCGCCGCCGCGGACGCCGCGCTCGCCACGCTGATCGAGCGCGGCGGACTCCGTCCCGGCCGCACCGAACGTGAGGTCGGCCGCGAACTGGAATGGCTGATGTTCGAGCACGGTGCCGACGGCATCTCGTTCGAGACAATCGTGGCGGCCGGCCCCAACTCCGCGGTGCCGCACCACCGGCCTACCGATGCCGTGCTGCAGTCCGGCGACTTCGTCAAGCTGGACTTCGGTGCGCAGATCGGCGGTTACCACTCCGACATGACACGCACCTACGTCCTGGAGAAGGTGGAGTCCTGGCAGCGCGACCTCTACGACCTGGTCGCGCGGGCGCAGGCCGCGGGCCGTGCGGCGCTCGCACCGGGGGCGGTGGTCGGTTCCGTGGACGCGGCGGCGCGCTCGGTGATCGAAGACGCCGGCTACGGCGACCTGTTCCTGCACGGACTCGGCCACGGCGTCGGGCTCGAGATCCATGAAGCGCCCGGGATCGGCAAGCTCGGCACCGGTACACTGCTAGCCGGTGCGGTGGTGACCGTCGAGCCGGGTGTGTACTTCTCCGGACGCGGTGGCGTCAGGATCGAGGACACGCTCGTCGTGCGCGAGCAGGAGCCCGAACTCCTCACTCTCACCAGCAAGGACCTCACGATCGTCTGAAGGAGACGCGAAACCAAGTGGCAGATACCAGTGATTTCAAGAACGGGCTCGTACTGAAGATCGAGGGCCAGCTCTGGCAGATCATCGAGTTCCAGCACGTCAAGCCGGGCAAGGGCCCCGCGTTCGTGCGCACCAAGATGAAGAACGTCCTGTCCGGCAAGACCATCGACAAGACCTTCAACGCCGGCGTCAAGGTCGAGACCGCCACGGTCGACCGCCGCGACATGACCTACCTGTACCACGACGGTAGCGACTTCATCTTCATGGACGGCGAGACCTACGACCAGCTGTCGATCAGTGAGGCCACCGTCGGCGACGGCGCGCGCTTCCTGCTCGAGAACATGCAGGTCCAGGTCGCGACCCACGAGGGTGCGCCGCTGTTCGTCGAGCTCCCGGTCACCGTCGAGCTCGAGGTCAAGCACACCGATCCGGGTCTGCAGGGCGACCGCTCGACCGGTGGCACCAAGCCGGCGACGCTGGAGACCGGTGCCGAGATCCAGGTGCCGCTGTTCATCAATACCGGCGACAAGCTGAAGGTCGACTCGCGTGACGGCAACTACCTCGGGCGTGTGAATTCCTGAGTGTCGGGCACGCATAAGAAACTCGGAGCACGTCACAAGGCCCGCAAGCGGGCCGTCGACTTCCTGTTCGAGGCCGAGGCGCGTGACGTCGACCCGGTCGACCTCGCCGACGAGCGGTCGGTGCTGGCGGGTCGTGACGACTCGGTCGCGCCGGTGGCGCCGTACACCGTGACGGTCGTGGCGGGTGTCGCCGAGAACCTGGACCGCATCGACCAGGTGATCGAGTCCCACCTGCAGGACTGGACGCTCGACCGGTTGCCTGCGGTGGATCGCGCGATCCTGCGCATCGCCGTCTGGGAGCTGTTCCACGCGACCGACGTGCCGCCGGTCGTGGCGGTCGACGAGGCCGTCGAGCTGGCGAAGGAACTGTCCACCGACGATTCCCCCGGCTTCGTGAACGGCGTGCTGGGACAGGTCGTCCTGGTGGCGCCGCAGGTGCGGGCCGCCGCCGCTGCGACCTCGCAGCGCGCGAAGTCCGACGACGACGGCCGTACCGGATCCACCGGCGCCGCCGGTGGCGAAGATTCCGAGTCCTGAAGTGATCCCGCTGCCGCCCACCCCGAACCGGGGTGGGCGGCAGCGTGTTCTGATCGCCTTCCGGACCCGGCCTACCCGGAGTCTGGCGCGGAGTCGGCCGCTGATAGGCTGAGCCGCGTCAGACATCCTTTAACGATCCGTCCAGAGAGGCGGAGAAGGAGGTCGCTGAATGCGTATGCCCGAAGGGCCCTCATCCGGTCTTCCCGCGAACGCTCGCGAACTGCTGTCCCCGGCCGACGTCGGCAGGACCATCGCCCGTATCGCCCATCAGATCATCGAGAAGACCGCGCTCGACTCGACCGGTACATCGGACGGCAGTGCCGTCGGCGATTCCGCGCCGCGCGTCGTCCTCATCGGTATCCCGACCCGTGGCACCACGCTCGCCGCCCGCCTCGCCGACAAGATCGAGGAGTTCGCGGGTGTCCGGCCGCCGGTCGGTTCCCTCGACATCACGCTCTACCGCGACGATCTGCGCACCAAGCCGCATCGTCCGCTCGAGCGCACCTCCGTCCCCGAGGGTGGCGTCGACAACGCGCTCGTCGTGCTTGTCGACGACGTCCTCTTCTCCGGCCGCACGGTCCGCTCGGCGCTGGACGCGCTGCGTGACCTCGGCCGACCGCGCGCGGTGCAGTTGGCGGTCCTCGTCGATCGAGGACACCGCGAGCTGCCGCTGCGCGCCGACTACGTAGGTAAGAACGTGCCCACCGCACGCACCGAGGACGTTGCCGTGCTCCTCGCCGAGCACGACGGCCGGGACGGCGTCGTGTTGTCGAGCGGGCACGCAGAGGAGAACGAGAAGTGAAGCACCTGCTCTCCATCGCGGATCTGAACCGGGATTCCGCGACCGAGCTACTCGACGAGGCGGAGCGCTTCGAGCAGGCGCTGCTCGGGCGCGAGGTCAAGAAACTGCCGACCCTGCGTGGGCGGACCGTGATGACGGTCTTCTTCGAGAACTCCACCCGTACCCGGGTGTCGTTCGAGGTGGCCGGCAAGTGGATGAGCGCCGACGTCATCAACGTCAGCGCCTCCAGTTCGTCGGTCTCGAAGGGCGAGTCCCTGCGCGACACCGCGATGACGCTGCGGGCGGCCGGCGCCGACGCGCTCATCGTGCGGCACCCGGCTTCCGGTGCGGCGCACCAGATCGCGGCGTGGACCGGTGCGGCGGAGGATGGCGGTCCGGCCGTCATCAACGCCGGCGACGGCACGCACGAGCACCCCACGCAGGCACTGCTCGACGCGCTGACGCTGCGTCAGCGGCTCGGCGGCATCGAGGGCCGGCGCATCGTGATCGTCGGCGACATCCTGCACAGCCGGGTGGCGCGCTCCAACGCGCTGCTGCTGTCGATGCTCGGTGCCGAGGTGGTCCTCGTCGCACCGCGCACGCTGCTGCCCACCGGGGTCGAGACGTGGCCGGTGCGGGTGTCGCACTCGCTCGACGCGGAACTGCCTGGCGCGGACGCGGTCCTGATGCTGCGCGTGCAGGCCGAGCGGATGAACGGCGGGTTCTTCCCGTCGCCGCGCGAGTACTCGATCACCTACGGCCTGTCGGAGAAGCGCCTGGGGCTGCTCGACGACCACGCGGTGGTGCTGCATCCGGGTCCGATGCTGCGCGGCATGGAGATCGCGTCGGCCGTCGCAGATTCGCCGAAGGCGGCTGTGCTGCAACAGGTAACGAACGGTGTGCACGTCCGCATGGCGGTGTTGTTCCGCCTGCTGGTGGGCACGGAAGAGGTCGCATGAGCGACCTGAACACAACGAGAAACGAGAAGGTGGCGCCGCAGATGTCCGCGAGCGGGAACGTGTTGATCCGAAACGTTCTGGTGTACGGCGAGGGCGAACCGACCGACCTGCTGTTGGGTGACGGCCAGATCCTCGGGATCGGAACCGGGCTCGCCGCACCCGACGACGCCGAAATCGTCGACGGCGCAGGCCAGATCCTGCTGCCCGGCTTCGTCGACATCCACACGCACCTGCGTGAGCCGGGGCGTGAGGACACCGAGACGATCGACTCCGGTTCGGCCGCGGCCGCACTCGGCGGGTACACCGCGGTGTTCGCGATGGCCAACACCAGCCCGGTCGCCGACACCGCCGTCATCACCGACCACGTGTGGCGACGCGGCCAGGAGGTCGGCCTCGTCGACGTCCATCCGGTCGGCGCGGTCACGGTGGGGCTCGAGGGCAAGCAGCTCGCCGAGATGGCCACGATGGCTGCGGGTGTCGGCCGGGTCAAGATGTTTTCCGACGACGGCCACTGCGTCGCGGACCCGCTGATCATGCGCCGCGCGCTCGAGTACTCGGCGTCGCTCGGTGTCCTGATCGCGCAGCACGCGGAGGAGCCCCGCCTGACGGTCGGCTCGGTCGCGCACGAGGGGCCCACCGCGGCCCGACTCGGTCTCACCGGCTGGCCGCGCGCCGCCGAGGAGTCGATCGTCGCCCGCGACGCGCTGCTGGCCCGCGACGCCGGTGCCCGCGTGCACATCTGCCACGCCTCGACCGCCGGTTCGGTCGAGCTGGTGAAGTGGGCGCGCGGCCAGGGCATCTCCATCACGGCCGAGGTCACCCCGCACCACCTGCTGCTCGACGACTCGCGGCTCGAGACGTACGACGCGGTCAACAAGGTCAACCCGCCGCTGCGCGAGGCGTCGGACGTCGCGGCGCTGCGCAAGGGCCTGGCCGAGGGGATCATCGACTGCGTGGCCACCGATCACGCGCCGCACGCCGAGCAGGACAAGTGCTGCGAGTTCTCGCAGGCTCGCCCCGGCATGCTCGGGCTGGAGACGGCGCTGTCGATCGTCGTGGAGACGATGGTGCGGCCGGGCCTGCTCGACTGGCGCGGCGTCGCCCGCGTGATGAGCGAGCGGCCCTCCGAGATCGTCGGCCTGGACGACCAGGGACGCCCGATCGAGGTGGGGGAGCCGGCCAACCTGGTGCTCGTCGACCCCGACGCCGAGTGGACCGTGCACGGGCCCGAGCTGGCGAGCGTCGCGAACAACACCCCGTACGAGGCCATGACCCTGCCCGCGAAGGTGACGACCACCGTGCTGCGCGGCCGCGTCACCGCCCGGGACGGGAAGGTCCGGCCGCTCGGAGAGGAGCGCTGACGATGGATCGAGTTCTGTGGGTTGTGGGATGTGTCGCAGTCTGGGCACTGCTGGTCTTCCTGATGTACCGCGGATGGAAGGGTCGGGCGGCGCGCCAGAAGGACCGGATCGGTGAGCTGCCCCAGGTTCCCACCGACCTCGGCGATCAGCTGATCGCCCCGAGCACCGGCCTCTACGTGGGCAGCACCCTCGCCCCGAGTTGGCAGGACCGCATCGCGGTCGGTGACATCGGCTACCGGGCGACCGGCGAGATCAGCCGATGGTCGCGCGGCATCCTCCTCGAGCGCGACGGCGCGTCGGCCATCTGGATCCCGAACGAGTCGATCCGGGCGATCCGGACCGAGCGCGGCCTGGCCGGAAAAGTGATGACGAAGGACGGAGTCCTGGTGATCCGGTGGGAGTTGCCCACCGGCACCGAGATCGATACGGGATTCCGTGGAGACGACAAGACGGTGTACCCGGTCTGGGTACGCGAGACAGACAGTGATGACACAGCGAATGCGGCGGGCTCTGGTGAGGTCGAGCAGAACGGAGAAGACGCATGAGCGGCTTTGACACCAATACGGCGGTCCTGGTTCTCGAGGACGGCCGGGTCTTCCGCGGAACCACCTTCGGCGCCGTGGGACAGACCCTCGGTGAGGCGGTCTTCAGCACCGGCATGACCGGCTACCAGGAGACCCTGACCGACCCCAGCTACCACCGTCAGATCGTGGTGTCGACGGCACCGCAGATCGGCAACACCGGCTGGAACGACGAGGACAACGAGTCCGTCGGACCGACCGGCAAGTCGTCGGAGTCGAAGATCTGGGTCGCCGGCTACGTCGTGCGCGACCCCTCGCGCCGCACGTCCAGCTGGCGCGCCACCGGCTCGCTGCAGGACGAGCTCGAGCGCCAGGGCATCGTCGGCATCGCCGGCATCGACACCCGGGCTCTGGTTCGTCACCTGCGCACCCGCGGCTCGATGCGCGCCGGCATCTTCTCCGGCGACGCGCTCGCCGATGTGGATGTCCTGCTCGACCGGGTCAAGAGCCAGCCGACGATGCTCGGCGCCGACCTGGCCGGCGAGGTGTCCACCCCGAACGGCTACATCGTCGAGCCGTCCGGCGGCGAGGCCCGCTTCACCGTCGCGGCCATCGACCTGGGCATCAAGACCAACACTCCGCGGATGTTCGCCGAGCGCGGCATGCGGGTGCACGTGCTGCCGTCCACCGCGACGCTGCACGACATCCTCGACGTCAAGGCCGACGGCGTGTTCCTGTCCAACGGCCCGGGCGACCCGGCCACCGCGGACGGCGCCGTCCACCTGACCAAGGAGGTGCTGGGCCAGGGGCTGCCGCTGTTCGGCATCTGCTTCGGCAACCAGATCCTCGGCCGCGCGCTGGGTCTGAACACGTACAAGATGAAGTTCGGTCACCGTGGCATCAACATCCCGGTCGTCGAGCACGAGACCGGCCGCATCGCGATCACCGCGCAGAACCACGGCTTCGCCCTCGAGGGTGAGGCCGGCCAGGAGTTCGACACCCCGTTCGGTCGCGCCGTGGTGAGCCACACCTGCGCCAACGACGGCGCCGTCGAGGGTGTGCGCCTGATGGACGGCTCGGCGTTCTCGGTGCAGTACCACCCCGAGGCCGCGGCCGGCCCGCACGACGCCGCCTACCTGTTCGATCGTTTCGCCACCATGCTCGAGGGAGTCAAGAAGTAATGCCACGTCGTACAGATCTCGAGCACATCCTGGTCATCGGCTCCGGCCCGATCGTCATCGGCCAGGCCTGCGAGTTCGACTACTCGGGTACGCAGGCATGCCGCGTCCTCCGCGAGGAGGGCCTGCGCGTGAGCCTGGTCAACTCGAACCCGGCCACGATCATGACCGACCCCGAGTTCGCCGACTCCACGTACGTCGAGCCGATCACGGCTGAGTTCGTCGAGAAGGTCATCGCGCGTGAGGCCGCGAACGGCAACAAGATCGACGCCGTCCTCGCGACGCTCGGCGGCCAGACGGCGCTCAACACAGCCGTTGCGCTGCACGAGCAGGGGATCCTGGAGAAGTACGACGTCGAGCTGATCGGCGCCGACTTCGACGCGATCCAGCGCGGCGAGGACCGTCAGAAGTTCAAGGACATCGTCGAGAAGTGCGGCGGCGAGTCCGCGCGCTCGCGGGTCTGCTACACGATGGAGGAGGTCAAGGCCACCGTCGCGGAGCTCGGCTACCCGGTGGTCGTGCGCCCGTCCTTCACCATGGGCGGCCTGGGCTCGGGCATGGCGTACGACGAGGTCGACCTCGAGCGCATCGCCGGCGGCGGCCTGGCCGCGTCGCCCACCGCGAACGTCCTGATCGAGGAGTCCATCCTCGGTTGGAAGGAGTACGAGCTCGAGCTGATGCGCGACGGCCGCGACAACGTCGTGATCGTCTGCTCGATCGAGAATGTCGACCCGGTCGGCGTGCACACCGGTGACTCGGTGACCGTCGCCCCGGCGATGACCCTGACCGACCGCGAGTACCAGGAGATGCGCGACCTCTCGATCGCGATCCTGCGCGAGGTCGGCGTCGACACCGGCGGCTGCAACATCCAGTTCGCGATGGACCCGACCGACGGCCGCCTGGTCGTCATCGAGATGAACCCGCGCGTGTCGCGCTCGTCGGCGCTGGCGTCGAAGGCGACCGGCTACCCGATCGCGAAGATGGCCGCCAAGCTGGCCATCGGCTACACGCTCGACGAGATCGTCAACGACATCACCAAGGAGACGCCGGCCTGCTTCGAGCCGACGCTCGACTACGTCGTCGTCAAGGCACCGCGCTTCGCGTTCGAGAAGTTCCCGGGCGCCGACGGCACCCTGACCACCACGATGAAGTCCGTCGGCGAGGCCATGTCGATCGGCCGCAACTTCACCGAGGCGTTCGGCAAGGTCCTGCGCTCGCTCGAGACCAAGCGGGCGGGTTACTGGACGGGCCCCGAGGTCGAGGGCACCCTCGACGAGCTGCTCGAGGCGGTCAAGGTCCCGACCGACGGCCGCATGTACCAGGTCGCGCGGGCCTTCGAGCTGGGCGGGACGCTCGAGCAGCTGTTCGATGCCACCAAGATCGATCCGTGGTTCCTCGACCAGATGCAGCAGATCGTCGAGCTGGGCGAGAAGCTGCGCGCCGCCGAGACGTTCGGCGAGACCGAACTGCGTTTCGCCAAGCACCACGGCTTCTCCGACCGTCAGATCGCGGCACTGCGCCCGCAGCAGTTCGCAGACGAGGACGCGGTCCGCGCCTACCGCGGCGAGGTGAACGTGCACCCGGTCTACAAGACCGTCGACACGTGCGCCGCCGAGTTCGAGGCCAAGACGCCGTACCACTACTCGACGTACGAGCTCGATCCCGAGGCCGAGACCGAGGTCGCGCCCCAGACCGAGCGTCCCAAGGTCCTCATCCTGGGCTCGGGTCCGAACCGCATCGGCCAGGGCATCGAGTTCGACTACTCGTGTGTCCACGCAGCGCAGACGCTGTCCGAGGCCGGCTACGAGACCGTCATGGTCAACTGCAACCCCGAGACCGTGTCGACCGACTACGACACCGCCGACCGCCTGTACTTCGAGCCGCTGACGTTCGAGGACGTGCTCGAGGTGTACCGCGCCGAGACCCTGTCCGGCACCGTCGCCGGCGTCATCGTCCAGCTCGGTGGCCAGACGCCGCTGGGCCTGGCCAAGCGCCTCAAGGCCGCCGGTGTCCCGATCGTCGGCACCAGCCCCGAGGCCATCGATCTGGCCGAGGACCGCGGCGAGTTCGGTCGCGTCCTCACCGAGGCCGGTCTGCCCGCGCCGAAGTTCGGCACCGCCACCACGTTCGAGGGGGCGCGCGACATCGCGTCGGGCATCGGTTACCCGGTGCTGGTGCGCCCGTCGTACGTGCTCGGCGGCCGCGGCATGGAGATCGTCTACGACGAGAAGGCACTGGAGAACTACATCTCCCGTGCCACCGAGATCTCCGACGACCGGCCGGTGCTGGTCGACCGCTTCCTGGAGGACGCGGTCGAGATCGACGTCGACGCGCTGTGCGACGGCAACGAGGTGTACCTCGGCGGCGTGATGGAGCACATCGAGGAGGCCGGTATCCACTCCGGTGACTCGGCCTGTGCGCTGCCGCCGATCACCCTGGGCCGCGCCGACCTCGAGAACGTGCGCCGCTCCACCGAGGCCCTCGCGAAGGGCATCGGCGTCAAGGGCCTGCTGAACGTCCAGTACGCGCTCAAGGACGACATCCTGTACGTGCTCGAGGCCAACCCGCGCGCATCGCGGACCGTGCCGTTCGTCTCCAAGGCGACCGCGGTGCAGCTCGCCAAGGCGTGTGCCCGCGTGATGCTGGGCGAGAGCATCGCCGAACTGCGTGCCTCGGGAATCCTCCCGGCCGAGGGTGACGGCGGCGCCGCACCCGTCGACGCGCCGGTCGCGGTCAAGGAGGCGGTGCTGCCGTTCAACCGGTTCCGTCGCGCCGACGGCACCGGCATCGACACGCTGCTGAGCCCCGAGATGAAGTCCACCGGTGAGGTCATGGGCATCGACGCGGACTTCGGTACCGCGTTCGCCAAGAGCCAGACCGCCGCGTACGGCTCGCTGCCCACCAGCGGTTCGGTGTTCGTCTCGGTCGCCAACAAGGACAAGCGCTCGCTGATCTTCCCGGTCAAGCGGCTCGCGGACCTCGGCTTCCGAATCCTGGCCACCGAGGGCACCGCCGACGTCCTGCGCCGCAACGGCATCACCTGCGAGCAGGTTCACAAGCAGTCCGGTGAGGCCCTGCCCGACGGCGCCCGCACGATCGTCGAGCAGATCAAGGACGGGGAGGTCGACATGGTGATCAACACCCCGTACGGCAACTCCGGCCCGCGCGTCGACGGCTACGAGATCCGCAGCGCCGCGGTCTCGAAGAACATCCCGTGCATCACCACCGTGCAGGGTGCCTCCGCGGCTGTCCAGGGCATCGAGTCGGCCATCCGTGGCGACATCGGCGTCCAGTCGCTGCAGGACCTCCACTCGCGGCTGCGTCAGCAGTGACGGAGACGTTCGGGTCGCGGCTCCACGCGGCGCTGGGCCGGCACGGCCCGCTGTGCGTCGGCGTGGACCCGCACCCCGAGTTGCTGCAGGCGTGGGGGCTGCCGGAGACCGTCGAGGGCCTCGAGCGGTTCAGCGAGATCTGCGTCGAGGCGTTCGTCGGCCGAGTCGCGCTGGTGAAGCCGCAGGTCGCGTTCTTCGAGGCGTACGGTTCCGGCGGCTTCGCGGTGCTCGAGCGCACCATCGAGGTGCTCCGGGAGGCCGGCACGCTGGTCGTCGCCGACGCCAAGCGGGGCGACATCGGTTCCACCATGAGCGCGTACGCGCGGGCCTGGCTGGGGGAGGGCTCGCCCCTCGCCTCGGACGCGGTGACGGTGTCGCCGTACCTCGGGTTCGGCTCGCTCGACCCGGTGCTCGATCTCGCCGAGCGTAACCACGGCGGACTGTTCGTGCTGGCCGCGACGTCCAACCCGGAGGGCGCGCAGGTGCAGCTGTCCACCGCGGCGGACGGCCGCCGGATCAGCCAGGTGATGGTCGACGAGGCCGCCGCCCGCAACGCGGGCGCCGACGTCCTCGGCTCGGTCGGTGTGGTGGTCGGCGCGACGCTGACCGACGCCCCCGACCTCGGCGCGCTGCACGGGCCCATCCTGATGCCCGGCGTGGGCCATCAGGGCGGCACCGCCGACGACGTGCGCCGACTCGCGGGCGATTGCCTGCGTTCCGTGGTGCCCAGCGTCTCGCGTGAGGTGCTGCGGGCAGGGCCGTCGGTGTCGGCGCTGCAGGAGGCCGTTGCGCGCTCCGTGGAGGCGTTCAGCTTCCTGCAGGACTGATTCACCGTCCGGTACGGACACCGGTTCTGTCGAGGCCGGGTTCGGGGTGATTCCCCGGACCCGGCCTTCGTCGTCGGTGCGCGGGCCTGGAAGATCGGCAGGTCCGGCGCACGACACGCACTGAACCAGGGAACTTTTCGCGTTTTTTTCGGCACACGTAGGCGCTGTGCGGCGAACTGTGTGCCACGACACGTCGGATTGCAGGGCAAGTCCGCCTCCCGCCAGCCGGAAATGGCCCTCTACCTGCGCAGATGAAGGGGTTTCCGGTGGTGGAGACATCCCGGGTGGCTGTCGGTGGGGGTACCGCGAGTCGTGTTCGAACGCACCATCGAATGAACACATAACCCACCCGAATCGGGCGCTGACGTCGGGGGGTGGGTTAGCAATCGACGCTCAGCGTGAGTACGGTCGCTATCGCCCCTGGTTATCCGGGGGTTGTAGACGTCCCGGCCCAGCCGGGTGTTGTTGAAGTTTGCACACGACGAGACGGAGGAACCGTGGCCCTTCCCCAGTTGACCGATGAGCAGCGCGCTGCTGCTTTGGAGAAGGCGGCTGCCGCCCGCAAGGCCCGGGCTGAGCTCAAGGAGCGCCTCAAGCGCGGCGGCACCGACCTGAAGCAGGTCCTGAAGGATGCCGAAGAGGACGAGATCCTCGGCAAGATGAAGGTGTCGGCTCTGCTCGAGGCCCTGCCCAAGGTTGGCAAGGTCAAGGCGCAGGAGATCATGACCGAGCTGGAGATCGCTCCGACCCGTCGCCTTCGTGGCCTCGGCGATCGGCAGCGCAAGGCTCTGCTCGCCCGGTTCGATTTCGAGGCCTGAGCGCGACAAGTGATTGCTGACGCACAAAAGGTGTCAGGCAGCGAGACCGCTGCGGCTCCGGTCGAGAGCGGCGACGCAGTGCGGAGGGGCCGGCTGGTTGTTCTGGCCGGCCCCTCGGCCGTCGGTAAGTCCAGCGTCGTCCGCCTGCTGCGTGAACGCATGCCCGAGGTCGTCTTCAGCGTCTCGGTGACAACCCGGGACCCGCGACCCGGTGAAGTGGACGGCCAGGACTACCACTTCATTTCGCGGGAAGAGTTCGACCGCATGGTCGGCGCCGGTGATCTGCTCGAATGGGCGGAGATTCACGGTGGCCTGCAGCGGTCGGGCACCCCGGCCGAGCCGGTGCGCCAGGCCCTCGCGGACGGCAAGCCCGTCCTGCTCGAGGTCGATCTGGTGGGCGCACGGTCGGTTCGGGCCGCGATGCCCGAGGCGGTCCTCACGTTCATGGCACCGCCCAGCTGGGAGGTGCTGGTGTCCCGCCTGACCGGGCGCGGCACCGAGCCCGCGGACGTTGTCGAGCGCCGACTGCAGACGGCGAAGGTGGAACTTGCCGCCCAGGACGAGTTCGACACGGTCATCGTCAACGAGGATGTCAGCCAGGCCTGCGATGAGTTGGTATCCTTGTTGGCTGGACGACAGCCCTGAGCGCCGTCGCCCCTGATTCCGGCATTCAATTTGGCACTTTTTCAAAGTCCAGTTCAGGAGTAACCGAGTGAGCAGCACCGATGCAGTAGTGTCCGACACCGCCGGTCGTGGCGCCCTGCCTGCCTACGACACCCCGCTCGGCATCACCAACCCGCCGATCGACGAGCTGCTCGAGCGCACGTCGTCCAAGTACGCCCTGGTCATCTACTCGGCCAAGCGTGCGCGGCAGATCAACGACTACTACAACCAGCTGGGCGACGGCATCCTCGAGTACGTCGGCCCGCTCGTCGAGCCGGGTCTGCAGGAGAAGCCGCTGTCGATCGCGCTCCGCGAGATCCACGCCGACCTGCTCGAGCACACCGAAGGCGAGTGAGCGGAGCAACGCCCGTGTCCGATCGGGAATCCGATTCGGCGGGACCCAAGCGGATCGTCGTCGGTGTAGGCGGCGGTATCGCCGCTTACAAGAGCTGCGCGCTGATTCGCAGTTTCACCGAGAACGGTCACCGCGTTCGGGTGATCCCCACCGAGTCCGCGCTGCAGTTCGTCGGCCGCGCCACGTTCGAGGCCCTGTCCGGTAACCCGGTGCAGACCGGCGTCTTCGCCGACGTGCCCGAGGTGGCGCACGTGCGCCTCGGGCAGGAGGCCGACCTCGTCGTCATCGCCCCCGCCACCGCCGACCTGATGGCTCGCGCGGTGGCCGGGCGGGCGGACGACCTGCTGACCGCCACGCTCCTCACGGCGCGGTGCCCCGTCGTGTTCGCGCCCGCGATGCACACCGAGATGTGGGAGCACCCGGCGACCGTCTGGAACGTCGCGATGCTGCGCGAGCGCGGCAACATCGTCATCGAACCGGCGTCGGGCCGCTTGACCGGCAAGGACACCGGCGCGGGCCGGATGCCCGAGCCCGAGGAGATCTACGCCCTCGCGTCCCTGGTGCTGGAGCG
>Ga0131853_10014836_pt1 | contig 14265 bp, 13 predicted proteins | sample TergutLab28metaG_FD_92764 | JGI IMG/M metagenome (GOLD analysis project Ga0131853, IMG submission 92764) | Labiotermes labralis P1 segment gut microbial communities from Petit-Saut dam, French Guiana - Lab288 P1 (version 2) (version 2) | ecosystem: Host-associated > Arthropoda: Insects >... | reverse complement strand
TTCAGGCATTCTATTTATGTGTCCAAACCAACTCACTCTTTGGGCTTTAACATAATTTATTATGTTCCGATGATTTATTAACTCATCCAATTCCTTGTTTGTTTTAATTCTCTTTGATATCTACCTTTCATAATAACTGCTAAGTACAACAATATACAAACACGCGTTAGAAAAAGCTTTATTAAATAAGCCAATAAAAATACGTGTTAGTCTCAAGTGAAGTTAGGCCTACTGACGAGGAGCCCTTCACTTCCCACATGTATAAGTGTGCACTGGTTTACATTGCCAACCAGTTAGAGGCACTGGCATCGCTGGAAAAGCTCAAAAAGCTCCATAACTTTTAAGCGAAACTCTTTCATTGAAACTTTCAGAAAACGTTCCTCCCGGTCAGGTAGCTTGGAGAACATTGCTAATTACCAATGAACCTATCATAGCTCTACTCTCTCTTAAGCAACTGGTATGGTATTTACAGTCACGTTCATCCTAGTTATGTCTCGTCAACGTTACCTGTCAACATCATAGACAAGTGAAGACATGAAAGGGATGGTCTAACTGTATAGAAGACAGTGAACAGAACCTGGTTTCCTCAACACAATAACAGCTGGGCAGAACACAACCGCAACTGCAAATAGAGAAGTCAAATGAAACCGACTAAGACCAAAATAAAATTCGCCGACCAATATCATTGTCGACCTTCTAACAAAACGTACCCAACTTAATCTTGATTTTCAGTTTAATTAACAACTTTTCAGTAGACAGATTGTGTCGAAAAACAGGAACAAGATTGAGAGAAAAACAAACAAGGAACTGGAAGGATGTGGTCGTGGCTCATCTTCGGTTACTAGCCCGTAATCTAGTGGAGATAAAACTAGTGGACGAAATGTCACACCCTCCACTCGCTTGCCACGGCGTGTCACAAGGGCTGCAGACTGCTGACATCTGTATTCTTATGGTGTCGAAGATGTAAACAGAAGTCATTTCTCACCGTTAATATTTTTAGGCTTACGGTTTGTTTACTACGTGGGTATAAATAGCTCTACCGCAACGTTTACCTTCTCTTCAGTTGTTCTGCCCTTCGTATGAAGGCCGTAGATCAGCCTGACTGTCAATCGTTTGCGAATACCCGATAACAGTTTTGTGCTAACTAACTAACCAACTAACTAACTAACTAACTAAAGTAAACTAAACTAAACTGAGTGACTGACTCCATGGAACGGAGTCGTTTTTTGAGAAGTCATCAGTTCATCATCCAGTCAAGAAACACTCGCATTTTATGGAACCCGAGGGTGGATTACTTTGTTCGTAAATTTCACCACCTGTCCATATACCAAGCCACATTAATACAGTCCCATCGTAATTAAGATCCACCTCAATACTATCCCCCCCCCCTCTATGCCAAACTATCTGTACAAGTCCGAAGTAACATTTCTTAACGTTTATTATTTAAGGTAAGGAATTGTTAGCCCATGGCCCAGTCCCCAAGATGAAGGACCACAGACTGTCGACTGCCCGCTGCTACTTACTCAACGTACTCCCAGCTACCGTCCCTGTCTGGAGGCCGTGTCCTCAATCCGCAACACGAGGAAGCGCCATCCCATAACACTTCAAACTTTTAGCATTTTTTAAATTAAGGATACATTTATATGTGATTGTGTTTAGTTTCTGAAAGGGTCTTTACCTCCTCGTGTTAAATTTCGGGTATACCACACACACACACACACACACACATGCGCACGCATAAACAGACATGAACTATAAGAAATAAAAGCATGTCAATGCAGATAAGATACATGTGAAGTAACTAAACAAGACTAAAAAAAAAGAGTTGCTCGTGTCTGTAATCATCCGAGTCATTCAGTGCCTTGCGCTGGTTTCGTAGGCGACGAGTTTCCTTTTATTATTCTGCCATTAACACGTGATAATAACGTTGAACGTCAAACACAGACAAAACGCTGTGTGGCTTCATACGTCATAATGACGTCAAGCTGTACGACTGATAGGATCACTGTTCCTATAATGACTTACGAAAATCCGGTATGTGTTGATACTATTCTCTCTTCTATATACAGCTGGATCGAACATGGCTATTGCATACATGTTACCCTACATGCTGAAAACTTGGTCTTTGTATTCTAATATTGTTTCAACAGTTAACTTCTCCAAAGTAAATATATACGCGAAATCGGGTAAAGTTTACATAACAGAAAGCAGAAACATAAATACAGTTGTGGTTTAGCAAATATTAGGGTTAGTTTTTAAAATTACCTATACGCGGCAGAGTAGTTCTTCATAAATTAAAGTGGTTACTGCTCGTCGGTCAAGAAATTCTCCGTTTTAATGGACTCGAAGTCACGTACCTCATCTACCGCAGAAGGACGGGCAAAGGTTCGCGTCGACCCATCAACACATCCCGTATTGCGTGATTCTTCGTAATTAAAGAAACGTCTCAGGATCCCGGCCGGAATCCCAGATTTCCGAAGTACACAGCATTAAAACACTGTACTGTATATTTCTTTTAGCTATTTAGCTATTTTTGAGGAGCGGAGGGTGGGGTGGGAAAGTATTCCAACAGTTAGTCAATGACTCAATCATTCCTTCAGTCAGCGTGAATCCTAATAATATCCCTTCACCTTGTAAAAGACAGAACCCTGATTTCGCAACTGCCACTACCAATAAGTCACAATTCTAACTACAATTTAACTTCATTTCTTGCTATAAACCACTGACAGCAGGTGGCAATGTGTAAAGCTGCTCTCGAAGTTAAGAGCCACCGCCCATTTTTTTTCCGGGAAATGCTGTTTAATAGCCTGCGGAGTAGGTGATATGACTGTATCGACTTTACACACACTTGCCAGTCAACTGAAACAATATTTGCATTATACGCTTGGTGACACATCAGAAGAATTGATGGGATAAAATCTTGAAACTGTAGGCAAGGAATTGGAGCCGAGAGCTGACCAGCTGAGTCCCAATACATTTCCCAAACCTCAAACATAGTCTCTTTACTGAAGCTATGTCTGTTGTTAGCTTTATTCATTAACGAAATACACGCCAAAAAAGGGAATTGGAAGTACCCCGAGAAAATCTGATCCATCTGCACAATGGAGTGCTGGGTATACGTCGTGCCTCTTAAAAACCTCTCCGACCTTAGCCATTTGTAGTCCAGTGGTGACTGTAAATGAGGGAGAAATGCACAACAAATATTGATCTGAAAACCTGAAGGGAAGGTATCACTTTGAAGACCCACGCACAAGTTGCAGGATACTGTTCAAATGGACGCTAAAGAATTAGAATGGCTCAGGAATATTCTTGAGCAGAGGTATTGGGCCTTTGGTTTCTGTAAGAGGTGGAGCACAGACTAACTGAGCGACTGTTACCTTCACAACAAGGACTGTTTTTCACGAAGTGACGTAGCTGGCGTTCGTTACTCTCGTGCATAATTTTGCACTGCACTCCATACCGTTATGCGGCCCTAATTCAATAACATATTTATCAAACCATAATCAATATATCTTCGATAACAAACTTTATTACCGACACCTCGACATGTTTCCACGAAAGTCGTCATTAATATATTAAATTTTTGAAACAAAATATGTGTGATAATGTTACAGTCCATTAATGCCTAAACATCTGTTACTGTTTAATTACACTTTTCATGTAACTGTAATCGTACGCAGATTTGGCAACTTAATTATTACCAATGTAACATCCGTAACAAATTTTACATATTTTTGAAAACATGACATGATTTTTGTGTTTAAGAATCGAATATCCTCATCATATTCGTTAGAAGCATGTCCAACTGTGCATAATAAATCAGTTATCAAAGAGATATTAGGACATTCTGCATACATTCAAATTGCGAATTTCGTTTGTAGTGTCAGACATATTCTCTCTTCGAAATAAGTGAAACAATGCGCGGTTTTAATTCATACATCATCGTAAAGAGACACGTTGACCTGTACCGGAATAATTAGTCATGTGACACCGATCACTTAGAAACTTGGTTGTCCGTACAGCAAAAACATTGAAAACCAATAAATCGGCCACTGATGAAGGAACGAATGGTTAGGCGAGCCACATCTTGCAGGGTGTTGTAGATTCATGCACATCATATGTCATTAATGAATCCGTATAAGAATTCTTAAAACCTACATTTATCCTTCATGACATTTCTTGTCCATCCATTGCAAGTAGAAGTGGTTATTTCATAACCGCCATCTGTAGTTTTTTTTTGTGGCAAACAAGATAATAATATGGGCCGAGTCCCACCCCTTCCCGGAATCTGAGTGCTATCTATGAGCAGATAAAACTTGTTCACAGCATTGCCGGTGAACCAATTCAAAAGTCAGTAATTATCATTGCAGTTCGTACATAAAGATCCGAGGCCGATTCTTTTGGCATGCCCACGGACTCGCCGACAGCCGTTCTTGATTCATGCGTCAGATTCAGAAGAGCTTTTTGAAACCGAAATCTAGATGAGCATTTACGACGTTCTTTACGATCAAACAAAACCCCAAATCTCGCACAAATAATTACACACGTGATATACATACATGTCACTGTATTAACTTGTACAGCTGCAAATTCGAGAGTGACGTAAGGGTGATTTTGAAAAGTGAATTTGGAGCGACAAAGGAACATTGGATAGTCTAATATTCTTTTTATTGCCTTCACATATACGGTTCTATTACCGATGCCGGCGGCCGAGAGGTCTAAGGCACGGGTCTGCTGCTGCTCGCTTGCTGGGGTTGCGGGTTCGAATCCTGCGTGGTGGCATGTATGCCTGTCTCTTGTGAGTGTCGTGTGTTGTCAGATAGAGGTCTCTGCGACGGGCCAATCACTCGTCCAAAGGAGTCGTACCGACTGTGATGTGTCTGATTGATATCTCGAAACCTCAACAAAGAGGAGGCCTAGGTCCACAAGGGCAAAGGAGCCATAAAATGTGCGGTTCTGTTCTTCGTGTTTTCTTTTCGTTGCTGTTCATTTTCCTCCCGTTTCCTCATTTTTCACTTTTAAAGCTGGGATATTTCAGGCGATGTAGCGGTCAGGCTACGAGATGGACGCCAGGAGTCGTGTTTAGATTTGCGGTACAGAAGAGATTTTTCTCTTTTCTAAAGCGTGGAAACAGAAACAGGTTCTTAGGTCAAATCAGTATGCTATTCAGTGAGTAACGGAGGCACTTTACCTAGGGATAAAGCGGTCGGAACGTGAAACTGACTACTCATTCATGCAGTGCCGAGGTTAAGAACTTGTGGAGTAACACATCCATTCCTCCACGTGCCCCCGTGTTACCGTGCTTATTGAAGAATACATATAACTTTTCCTTTTACAAATTCCATATTGTTATTTTTTTGTATTTTCCTGCTAATATGATTTTTCGCTACCGGCTTTGACCTCCTCTTAATAACATTCCTTTCATTCTCTCTCACTTTAGTTACTCCCTTTCTTTTACTTTTTTTTTTTAAATTCCATCCCTTAATTTGATTTTATTTTTATTTTTGGCTTCCTGTTTCCTTCTTTGCCCCTTATTTTTCTGTTTCCTTATTTCTGTCATCCTTACCACACCCGGTTACCTCTCTTCCCCCTCCCTGCTTCTTTCTCCATCCTCCTCAGTTTTCTTTCTGGTGCTGGGAACAAACGGTATTTAGATATTTCACGTCCCTTGCCTTTCCGCCATAACCAGTAACACCTGTGCAACGTGACTCACCCGACAGTATGGGTGCCAAGACGAGATATTTCAAGCGATCTTGGTTACCTTGGCTGCTGGGAGCAAAATGTAGGAGGCACTGGAGGCCACGTCCCTTTGATTTATTAACGACCTGAGTAATCAGTGAACGCTTCCTGTCAGGCATGCGCCTTGTTCTACAACACAGCTTCTTTTCCTGAAACAAGAAACTGGTGCCGTAAGTGGCACGCGTCCCTTCTCGTCTAGAGAGGCTGTGCCGTGTCCTACTTTATGTAGGCCGTAGGCGTGTTGCTCTTTCTGTTGAGAGTTACGTACGTTAAATGTATTCCTTTGCTGCAAAAATAAACATTAAAATACAGTAAATTTATATTCAGTTCCGAGGCTAAAATAATAAGTCGCCGAGTACTTACACAGTAAATGTACACAAGGCTGCCTGGAATATAAACGGTCTAAAAAAGTGCAAGTGACTATTCAGTTGATTCGTAAATTCCAGATCTCCAATGCACAGACGAAACCGATCAAGAAACAACTATCCAATAAGTATTCTTCTTCGCATACGAAAATCGGTGTAACAAAATCAAGCACTGTCATAGCACGGATACACGTCATAATTGACAGTGTTATCAGGAAGTAAATCCAAACGACAGAACAATATAGATGGCAGCCAAAATTACAGAACCATGAACGAATTGAGGCCTGACGATAAACAGTAACCTAAACTAAATAATAAGTTCCAACGAACCACGTAAGTTCTTAAAAACGCTTTGAAACGATTCTTCAAAATGTTATAAACGCTTTGTAATTTTGACTAATATATAAGGTAACGTAAGAAACAAAACACTGTAGCTGGAAGGCTAAATAAGAAACAATTATATACATAATAATATATTTATAAACTGTTTTAAGGTGGAGATCTCACCACAAAACTGGTTTTGGAATGATGTGATGTGTTTTCCTTGATTTTAGCCGGACGATGACTTTGGTATAATAGCCGAAACATGTAACAATTTCAGTTAAGAGATTACAAATCTTCAGTCAAAACACAACATATATTTCTACACTCCAAATAGCTACATGTTTCGGGCCGAATAATCCATCGTCGAAACATGCAGCTATTTGGAGTGCAAAAATATATGTTGTGTTTTGACTGAAGATCTATTTTTATACTTAGTTTACAAACACAGGGGGTTGTGTTCTGTCAAGGTAATGTAGTGATTTACTGTAAACAAGAATTGTGGCGACAGAGTCAAGAAAGTTATTACGGTCATATTAAATATACACAACGGGACGCCATGCACTAAAATGATGACAGTGCTGTTGGAAGGACATTCTCTTAAACATACTGGGATGCCACACACTAAGACGATGACAGTGCTATTGGCAGGACAGTCTCTTACACACAACATGATGCCATCATTATGATGATGATATTGCTTTCGACAGGACAGTCTCTTAGACACAGCAGGACGACACACCCTAAGATGATAGTGTTGTTGGTAAGGCCCTCTCTTATATAACGTTAATGTGACTTTCATAATTAATATTCAGATATATTTATTTAAAGCAATAAACATTCTCAAATTAAAGTAAATACAACGCAACTCAAGGTACATTAAGAGCCCGGTTGGTAGCCAGCTACAACGTCATTCGCCATGTCTATGGATTGACCATAAACGCAACCCCGAAGAGGCAATTAAAACTTAACTTCTTGCCATTGGACAACAGTCTATGAATTTCCCTTAAGCACGATTCACCCTGTGTAATTATTTCTCAGAACAGGCATCAGGATGTCAGCAGTATAGACCTAATCCAGTACTTAATTTAACCTTTGTGATAAAGAGCTTTCTGAAATTAACAGAACCTTTCTTACGACCAACGACTCGTCGTAAAGTATGACTTCCATTTTTCGCACCCCATCCTCACCTATAGGTGAACACGACAGACATGGACGATGAAGTGCAAAACAAATTTTATGTCGATCCTCAGTGTTCGAATATTTACGGTAAGTACGCGAACGCGATGCTGTAGTTGGCAACTTGCTGTGGTCACAATTACTGTCTTAGCTAAATCATGTCCGACACCAGCATCTGCCTCAGTGATGTAGGTGCTGACTGTGGCAATGTTACGTGTTAAAAAAAAGTTATGCAATTCAGAGAAATGCAGCTTTTGATGCGGTACCTACTCACTGAGTACGGGCGTGGAAATATCCGACTGGATGGGGTAGAGTATACGGTAGACCGGGTCGGCTCTGGGGACCACCCGGCTTGTTATCAAATGGGAACTCGGGTTCTTTACCGAGAATAAAGCGGCCGGGGCGTGATGTTGACCGCTCACCTCCATCTAATACCTAGGTTAAGAATGTACGTACTCCCCTCTACATGCGTTCTTTGAGTTAACAGGAACAACTTTTCCTTTATCTTTAAGAACTCACACATGTAGTACAAAATCTATGAGATGAAATGCTTTGGCCGGATTGCTAGCAAATCAAACAAGGCAATTTTGCTGTAAAGCTTACGTACTTACTTACTTACTTACTTACTGACTCCATGCAGTAGGGTCGTTCTTGAGAAGCTAACCGGTTCTCAGCTTGTCAAGAAAATCCCCGCATTTTATGGAACCCGAAGGTTCATTACCGCGTTCACAAGAGCTCGCCACCTGTCGTTATCCTGAACGTAAAGCTTACATGTACGAACTACATCGTATTATTATTCTTCACACTTCGTTATGTCCTTATGTATGCTTATGCAAGTTATTTTCACATGCATTACAGCTCCAGAAAGACCGAATTACATTTTAGCCACATACAAAAATGAGAAATTATATTAAAAAAAAAAAAACAACAACAACAACAGAAATGCCAGGCAGTAAAGTTTTAAACGCATCATTTAAACAAATTATATGCAGGTCTACGTTCTTCTGGGATATGACGCAGCGTCAAAGGTAAAATGGTTCCCGACGTTTCGAGACGATGTGGTAGTCTCAACTTCAATGGTCGAAATGCCAGACCCAAGTAGAACGGAGGTCTCAACTACACTGCTGGGAAAGACTAAAAATTCGCAAATTAAATACAGTTTTTTAATTAGAACTGTCAGGGTCGGTTAAACCCACTTCGTGACCTGTTCATAACTCTGTAAAAACGCCGCACAATATATGGAGAAAGTGGAAGTGCGTGGGTTTAATGGAATTGACTACCAAGAAGTATGGATTGTAATTGGAAAATAGGTTCATTATTTTACAGTTGTATCCAGTCACCGCTTTCTTTATCATATAACACAGCCTAAAAAACTTACCCTTTCGCCAACTCAGAGGCCACAACTAAATGATGACAAGACTGTGTGACGTCTCACCTATGTGGAGAAAAACGTTAATCTGCAGCGTGCCCTCTCATCCATGGCAGGACAGACTCACTGTACTTACATTTATAATGGATTATTGCAGTGTGTATAAGATCGAAGTCTCTTATCTTTGAGCTCTCATTTTTTCTCCTTACTGGGTGCGAGAGCATGGAATTCCTGCCACATGCCTCCCGTGATGCTTAAAAGGGGTCTGGCTGTCTTCTCTTTGTCTCTCGAATTTCTCTCCACGCTGTTCTGGACGTCGGGCCAAGTAAGCTTGTACAAACCAGTTCATAGCGAAGTGTGCCCGTCAACTCATATCTTCATACCTGAACTCCTTTGGATTCATCTCAGCATCTCTTGTTTACATAACTCGAAGTTACTGCGGTTGAGGTCTTGAGAGATTCCAGAATAGTACTAAAAGGCCTAAATTTCAGAATCGTAACCCGATACAGTAGACACTGCCTAATTTTCTGTTAGTTTTTTTTATATTTTATTTCTTATCCCTTCTTGCTATGCCTCCTACCTATGTCTACCATAAATTCAGTCACTATCTCGCTCTTGGGTGCAATTTAATTCACGGCTGGCATTTTGTTTATTCGTAGGCACTGTAAAGTTCGAAACAATTGTGTATAGTGATCCCTTGGTATACGAGTAACCGGTTCGAGAGTTTTCGCTTATACGCTGTGCACATATTAATCCTTGACTGACCTTCTATATGTGATCTATGTTTACAAGTTCCGGCTGATCGGAATGATGAGATGACGTGTAAGGCATGGGAGTTAATTATGCGAAGCTCTGAAACTAAAATTGAGCTGTGTATGTGAAAATGGATTCAAATCGCGCAGGAACTGATATAATTGAGAGATTATGAAAATCTGGTAATTAACTAAGCGGCAATGTATCCTATGAGGTCAAGGATTAATTGAAAATCCGGATGATCATTTGATGTTTGTGTGACTGCATCACTGATACAATAAAATAAACAACCAACTAGATGCAACAATAACGGTTTATTAATGATTTCAATCAGCTTAACATGTTTCGGGCGATAATTTCGCCCATCTTCAGGAGCGCTAGACTGTGCACCGACGATGCTGCCGGCTGGTTACCAGCAGGCAGCATCGTCGGTGCATTGTACCACAAGCTGTAAACACAGTCTAGCGCTCCTGAGGATGAGGGAAATTATCGCCCGAAACATGTTAAGCTGATTGAAATCATTAATAAACCGTTATTGTTGCGTCTAGTTGGTTGTTTATTAAATCCGGATGATCATTAACTGTTCAAGGAATACTCTGCGCCATGGAGAGTGCGAATTAATTGTTTGGTACGTAACTCAGCAGTTTAATTCATGACTTAGCTCGCAGCGTGTGTATAAAGATGAGAAGTGGTAAAATGAAAGTAAGGGAAAGCCGCTTATTATGGAGAGGTTCTTTCTAAACCCACCATTAAATTTATGAGGTCAGTAACTAGTCTGAAATAAAAATGTGATTTTATTTGACCATTAAAGACATTGTTGCTGCATAAACACTATGCTCCAAGTAAAAGAAAACCAATTCGTTTACTTAGAAGTTTCATATCCCCAAATCAGTAGCAGACACGTTCATAATTTAGGGAGGTGAATAATTTAGGCTTCAAACAAACATACAACTCACAGCAGAGAAAAAGTTGCGGAATCCAAGAAGAAATTTGGAAGAAAACGGTGTTTTATCCCTGACAAAGCTGATACTCAAAATCTGTGCCATTCATTCACGAGCTTTCGACGGTAAGACCTTCAGGGTTTCAAATTCGAAATTCTTGACGGGGAGGGGGGGGGGACTTTTTAACCATGTCATTCAGCCCTCTCTTTTTCTCAGAAAACTTGATTTTAGTTCCGTTTCTTAGAATCAGACAGCCACACGATGTCTGTCATTGTCAAGCTGAAATTACTGTCATCAGCCACATAATTTTCTACTTCATCAGGAAGAACTTGTTTCCTACACAGTGTTGCCTTGATTGCTGCATTTGAGCTTTCCTGCCCGTATTTCGCCTTCATGGCGTGCACAGGAGTAACTTTCATTTTAACTGCAGTAAGCTGACAAAAGTTAACACCTTGTACTGACTGAGCGCCTTCTTCGTCATAGCCTCAATAGCTGCCTTCATCCATTCAGGGCGCCATTTTCCCTGGAGGCAATTGTAACCTTCAATAGTTCCAAAGAGAAAATCCTTCATATACGGAATTCTTAATAAGGGAAGCCCTATATTACGTTCTGCAGACTTCCCCATAATAGAACGAGACACATGTTCGCGAATACGACTCAAAAAAACTTAATAGTGCTTAAAAACCAAGATAAAATTTTAGGATTGTACCAGCTTAAAAGTAATGATTAATTCAACGAATTGCGACGCACAGTATGTGGATATATAAAACTCTAAGTGCGCACCTAAACCAACAACAAGACAAGGTTGCTCATCTGAATTTTCTTATTGTGGTTACAAATAATTATGCCATCTGTTTACCGACTTAGACTCCTCAAGCTCAGAATGCATTACTTCCTTATATAAAATACTGCACCTCCCCATATTAAGAGCCCTTTCCCTAGTAGACGACTTTCCCCTACACACTATTTACGTCCCCAGTTCTCCATTTTGCAAAGTAATAAAGTGCAACACGCAATTCCTGTCTCAGAGATGGACGACGGCACATCCACCGTGAAGTGACTTCGATCTTCCCACCCCGGATGTCTGAGTTCTGACAGAAAATTCTACATACTGCGACACAAATTTATGTTCTTGTCCTGACTCTGATATACACCTTATTTTACAAGCTTTGTCAGAAATGTTTAAATTTGAAGAGTGTGTTGCAAAGACGCAGCCTTGTAGTAACTGTCTCGTTCAGTAAACAGCAACGGTTTTTAGGCACAGATAACGAGTAAATAAGACAGCCCCGACGTCGAGACGATACTGGGGGCACGGATGCAACCCTCCTTACGAAACACACACAGAGGAACGTATGTTCCTGTAAAGCTTCCAAATATCTTAGGCGCAATCGCATATTTCTCCTTAGATTTAATGTTCATTGGCTGACGATACAAACGCGTTGACTTACGACGGTAATCACCAGCAGACATAAGCAAACGATGTATTTTCTGTCATGAATACGTGTGTCAACAACACGGACATTTAGCTGATTGCAGGAACACATTTGTGGGCCGGGTAGCGCAGTCGGTATAGCGACTGACTACGGGCTGGACGGTCCGGGTTCGAATCTCAGTGGGGACGAGATTTTCCGACCGTCCAGACCGACCATGGAGCCCACCCAGACTCCTATAAAATGAGTACCGGGTCTTTCCCGGGGGTAAAGTGCGGCCGGGGCGTGCTGCTGACCACTCACCCCCTTCTAGTACCGCGTCATGGAAGAGTAGAGCTATATTTCTACCCACCCTCTGGGCCACACCGGGCCTGTAACGGGAACACTTTACCTTTTCTTTACAGGCACACATTTAAAATTTGTAGTCTTCATTAACTATTTAAGCTGATAAAATAGAGGAGAATAAGATGGACAGGAAATACCGGCATATGAGACGTGCCAATGTGTAAACAATTTTGGTCCTGCAACGTAAATTAAGTGCTGGTAGGCCCAGGCGTAATTGGCAAGCTGATATTAAAATGGATCTTAAACAGTGTGTGAAGGTGAGGGCGAGATGCAAGCGTCCCATCATAAGTTCCAATGACTCTGGTAAATCAGTCGAGAAATAACCAATAAATGCGTCTTAACTCTTCCGTTATTACATTATTTATTATAAAATTGTTTTACTGCCTGTTTAGAAACCCGGATAAAGAAAGACCCAGGGCCACATTGACGTGCAGTGACGGAGTTGGATGGCTTATTTCCTTCCCGTGAACACGTGCCAGTGTTGAAACGGGAAGTTACTTCATCTGTCTATAAACAGTAACAAGTTAAGTTCTCAGTTCCTACGGGATATTGCGACGAAGAAGGGAGACCTAAACTGAACCACTGCGACAGTCTAAAGAACTAACACAGTTAAGGAAAGCTTTCACAACGAATCACATTTGGACAAAATTTGGTAGAAACAATGAAAAGATAAAAATGACTACACAACACTTATAGAACTACATAAAACTTCTCAGTTAAAACAAGTAAGGGCATTGCGCTATAATGATTTCGTTTTTCTTTGGTTTATTGAATGGTTCTTAAAAAAAACTGCGCAGTATATGTGACGTTGACAAATGGGACGTCCATCAATTATAAACTCAACTGCAATTATGCTCCTCATTGCCCATCGTTTGATGTATATTTGATACACACGACTTTTCTAAAGTTGGCTATAATCCCGCCTTTAAAGATTCATTTTCATTACAGTGACACTGTTTTATTGACTTTATATGGCGACTTTATGAATGGCTTTGGCAAGTACGTACAGTTACTAGAGTAACCTCTCCAGAAAGGTACACAGGACTACCGTGAAAATGTTTTGACCATATGGCACCGTACATTTTTACTTTTCATTGGTATGGTTACATATTATAAACATACCCATCAATTACACTTTTGACACACGTACGCCTGTATTTACTACTATGTGTGAATGTCAATTACGTCATGTAAAACGTACCAGAATCCGAGGCTGAATGTACTGACACATTTTTTATGTCGTTCTGTATATTTCCTGGTTCGTCACAGCCAGCCAAGGATGACGATATTGCAAATTAAAATAAGCGTGTATTATTCTAAATATAAGACCAAATCCTTCAGTACTTAAACCTAAAATAGAAAAAAGGCGACTTTTTAATACCGACCTCTTCTCCTGCCATCATGAGTCATATGTACGAAACAACGTGTTTACGAAAACAGGTGTAAAAGCAAAACAGTGCAAAGCGGCTCCATTACGCCACACGTCACAACTCCCGCCCACTATTGCACATCACCGTTTCCACAGCAACGTTTCACTGCGCAAACACTCACAGGGCGTTGGAGGAGCCGTCCGTCTCGTCGAGGCGATGGCTGTGGCGTCAAAAGCAAAGGCGTAATCGTGGTATTTCACATCACGACGCACATTGGAGGATCGATACGAATCAATACAAGTCGATATCTTTTACTACGTTTGACAGTGAATTTCCACTGCTGCTTGTGCCCCACGCCCCCCCCCCCCCCCCCCCCCTCATGATAAAAAACACAGTTAAAAAAAAAAATATTTTGAAATGTGTTCCCCCCCCCCCCCAAATTATTGTTAAATA
>Ga0131853_10014835_pt1 | contig 14266 bp, 12 predicted proteins | sample TergutLab28metaG_FD_92764 | JGI IMG/M metagenome (GOLD analysis project Ga0131853, IMG submission 92764) | Labiotermes labralis P1 segment gut microbial communities from Petit-Saut dam, French Guiana - Lab288 P1 (version 2) (version 2) | ecosystem: Host-associated > Arthropoda: Insects >... | reverse complement strand
GCGCTGGGCCGCCTCGACGACGGCACCTACGGACGTTCGGTTCGCAGCGGCGCGCTGATTCCCGACCAGCGGCTGGAAGCCGATCCCGCGGCCGAGCTCACCGTCGAGGAGGCCCGGGCGGGCGGTTAAAAGCTGCGGCGATATCGCCCCGTACCCGTTCTGACGGGACTGGAGCGCAGATCCGTTCGGATCATGACGGGTCCTGGCCGTTGATCTCGTCCCGCACCTGGCTGGTGTGCTCGCCCAGCCGGGGCGCGGGGCCGGCGACCCGGCCCGGGGTGCGGGAGAACCAGGCCGGCGGGCCGGGGAACCGCACAGGACCGTAGGGGGCTTCGACGGTCTCGAAGAATCCCGCCGAGTTCAGGTGCTCGCTGTCGAACAGCTCGTCCAGAGAGCGGACCGGGGCGCACGGGATGTCCAGGGGGCGCAGCAGGTCCAGCCACTCGCCGGTCGTCCGGGTCGCGAACGTCTCGCCGAGCAGGCCGTAGACCCGGTCGATCTGGCGGGAGCGCAGCTCCAGGGTGGCGAACTCCGGGCTGTCCCACGAAGGCCGCACCGCGCCGGTGAACGCGGCCCACTGCTTGTCGGAGTAGACCAGCGCCGAGATGTACCCGTCCTTCGTGCGGTACGGCTTCCGGTTCGGGGCCACCGGGCGCGGGTAGGCGGCCGGGCCGAGCGGGGGAGTGAACAGCGCGCCGTTGGCGTGCTCGGCCAGCATGAACGAGGCCATCGTCTCGAACATGGGCACCTCGACCTCCTGGCCCTCGCCGGTCCGCTCGCGGTGGAACAGCGCCATAACCGTGGCGTAGACGGCGGTGAGCCCGGAGATCTTGTCGGCCATGATGGTCGCGGAGTAGCTGGCCTCGCCGGTCAGCTGCTCCTGCGCGGCCACCATGCCGCTCTCGGCCTGGATGATGTCGTCGTAGGCCACCCGCCCGGCGTCGGTGCCGCGCCGCCCGAAGCCGTAGCAGTTCACGTACACCACCGACGGGTTCAGCGCCGCGACGTCGTCGTAGCCGAACCCGAGCCGCCCGATCGCCTGCGCGCGCATCGAGTGGATGAACACGTCGGTGCGCTCGGCGATCCGGCGAAGGGCCTGCTTGTCCCCGGCCGTCCGCAGGTCGAGGACGGCGCTGCGCTTGCCCCGGTTCACGTTCACGAACACGCCCGCCATCGCGGGCTCGGGGCCGACGGAGACGTACCGGGTGGTGTCGCCCGCCGGGGGCTCGATCTTGATCACGTCCGCGCCCATGTCGGCCAGGATCTGCGTGCAGTACGGGCCCATGAACGTCGCGGTCAGGTCGGTCACGCGGACGCCGGAAAGCGGACCAGGATGCTTCATGAGTCCCACTGTGCAGCAGGCCGGGACTCGCGGGAACGGCCGGTCACCGCGCAGGGGGTGCCGCGGCGGGCTCCGCGGCTGTCCCCCGCTGCGGCGGGATCGCGTCGCTGTAGGGAGCGTCGCCGCGGCCGTAGACGTTGCGGTGGAAAGCCAGGTACAGCAGGCCCAGGGCGATCACGACCAGGCCCGAGACACCCACGATGTAGTTGTCATACCAGGGCGTCCCCGGCGTGCGCGGCCACACCATGTTGATCATCGCGAGCACGCCGTAGACCAGCGCGCCGATGTTCACCGGCAGGCCCCACTTGCCCAGGGTGTAGCTGCCCGACGGCACCCAGCCCTTGAGCCGCGCCCGCAGCGCGGCGAGTACGACCATCTGGAAGGCGATGTAGATGCCGAGGGCGGCGAAGCTGATGATCTTGGTGACCGCGTCGGTGCTCACCTTCGAGCCGAGCACCACCAGCGCGGGCACCAGGGCCGCCACGATCAGCGCGTACGGCGGCACGGCGCGCTTGGCGGAGAATTTCTTCAGCAGCGTGCTGCCGACGATCATGTGGTCGCGGCCGTAGGAGTAGGCCAGGCGGCTGGCCGCGGCCTGCAGGCTCATCGTGCAGGACAGGAACGAGATCAGCACGACGCACAGCACGGCGCGCGCGCCCGCGGAACCGAACGCGCTGTCCAGGACGGTGCTGACCGGGTCGGCGTCGTGGCCGGAGATGACGGCGGGAATGTCGGCCACCGACAGGACGAACGCCAGGCAGACGAACGTCGCCGCGGCGCCGCCGATGTAGATGGTGCGGCGCATTGCCTTGGGGATCAGCCGGCCCGGGTTCGGGACTTCTTCGGCTACGTCGCCGCAGGCCTCGAAGCCGTAGTACTGGTAGATGCCGATGAGGGCGGCGGCGAGGAACGCCGAGGTGTAGCTGCCGCCGCCCGCTCCGAAGGAGTGGAACAAAGCCCCGAGGCCGTGATGGAGGTGGGTGAACAGGAGCCAGCCGCCCACGGCGAGGGCGCCCAGGATCTCGGCGGTGAACCCGACCATGGCGGCCGCGGCGAGGACCTTCGTGCCGAGGAAGTTGATGGCCGTGGCGATGAGAAGGAGGCCGAGAGCGCACCAGATGACGGTCATGACGGTCGGCTGGAGGCCCAGGACCGCGGCGACATAGGGCCCGGCGCCGTACACCACGGACGCGATGGTGCACAGCAGCGCGAGGAGATAGACCCAGCCGGTCATCCACGCGTACTTGCGCCCCCACAGGCGCCTGGCCCAGGGGTAGACCCCGCCGGCGACCGGGAACTGGGCCACGACCTCGCTGAAGACCAGGGCGACCAGCAGCTGGCCGCAGCCGACGATGACGAGGCTCCAGATCATCGGCGGGCCCGCCGTGGCCAGGGCGAACGCGAAGACCGTGTAGATGCCGACGACGGGGGACAGGTAGGTGAACCCGAGTGAGAAGTTCGCCCACGGGCTCATGTCTCGTTTGAACTCGGAGTCGTAGCCTAGCGACGCTAGGTGCTCAGCATCGGTGCCGGACTGGGACATGGCAGTCTCCCGGGGGATGGGGGCCGGTAAGCTGGTGATAAAACATACAGAGCTAGAGCTTTTTTCGTCTAGACCCGGGGCGGAGTATTTTCCCGCGGCCCCCCGACCCGGCCGTGCCGTAGGCTTCGCTCGGGTAGCGGACGGTTCGGGAATCGCCAGACCGAGGAGGGCGTCATGGAGACCAGGACCCTCATCGCGCCACTGGCCAGCGCGGGGCGCGCCGGGGAGATCGCCGCGCGCCTGACTGAAGCCATTCACCTGGGCCTCATCTCGGACGGCGAGCAGCTGCCGCCTGAGCAGGAATTCGCCCAGCAGCTCGGAGTGGCGCCCATGACACTCCGGGAGGCCATCTCGGTCCTGCGCGAGCGGGGCCTGGTGGAGACCCGCCGCGGCCGCCACGGCGGCACGTTCGTCCGGCGGTCCCTCGACCCGCCGGACGAGCCTGACACCGAGCGGCTGCGGGCGATGACCGCGGGCGCGCTGCGCGATATCGCCGACGAGCAGCTCGCCATTACCGGGGTCGCGGCACGGCTGGCCGCCGAGCGCGCCACGCCCCGCAGCGTCCGCCGCATCCTCGCCCACGTCGACCAGCTGGCGGCCGCGGCCACCCGCGGCGCCCGGGTGACGGCCGACAGCCGGTTCCACATCGAGGTCGCCATCGCGACCCGCTCCGAGCGCCTGGTGCGCCGCGAGGTCCTGCTGCAGTCCGAGACCGCCGGGATGCTCTGGCTGCCGCACCTGGCCGCCTCCGACGTGGCGGCGATCGGACGCGAGCACCATGAGATCGCGGCCGCGGTCGCCGCCGAGGACGCGGAAGGCGCGCAAGAGGCGGCGGAGCGCCACGTGCGCAGTAATCTGAGGCGACTGACGTCCGGCTACCTCGAGCTGATCGAGGATGCCCTCGGCGCATGAGGAGGCACGCGATGACCGAGTCGGGCGGTGCCGGGTTCCGGCAGGCCCGTGAGGCGGTGACCCGCCTGCTGGACGACCAGCTCGTCCCGCTGACCGGGCTCGCGGAGCGGTTCGCGGGCCTGGTGCCCGGCGAGTCCGTCGGGCAAGTCACCGAGAAGCGGCACCTGGCCGGGCTCCTGCCCGGCATCGAGGCCGCCCTGCAAGCCTCGGACCTGGCGGCGGGCCTGGGGTTCGCGGCGGCGCCCGGCGTCGTCGAGGACCGCGACCACTACCTGCTGTGGCTGCAGAAGCACGCCGGCGGCGTCCGGCGGCTCAGCCTGAACCTGGCCCCCGGTGACCCGGACCTGTACGACTACCACGACACCGAGTGGTTCTCCGGCGCGCAGAGGCTGGGAGCGCCCGCGGCCTACGGGCCGTACGTGGATTACGCCGGCGCCGATCTGCTGGTCGTCACAATCGCCGTGCCGGTCCTGGCGGGCGGCCGGTTCGCGGGCGTGGCCGGGACGGACCTGCTCGCCGAGGCCCTGGAACACCGCCTGATCCAGCTCCTGCGCCCGCTGCCCGGCGACGCGGTGCTCGTCGCCCCTGACCGAAGCGTGATCGCCGCCGGGACGCCACGATGGATGCCGGGCGAGCGGCTTGCGGTCCACCCGGCCCGGGATGCCGGGCGCTACCTCGCGGTCGAGACGGTGAACGACTGGACCGGCTGGGTTCTCGCGCTCGCCGACGCGACGACGTAGCACCCGGGGCCCCGGCACGGCTTTTTCGATTCGTCCCTGGCTTCCTCTTGACGAATAAAACTCTAAAAATAGAGCATTGTGGAATCCCTCAGTCAGGAGGTTCCCGATGCCCGCTCCGCCCATCGACGAAGTACCCCGGCTGGCCGTGACCGTCCCGTCGTTCTCGATTACCGGCGAGGAGGTCAAGGCGGCCCGCGAGCGCAGCTGGTACGCCCGCACGGAGTACGGCCTGGCCGTACTCCGGTACGCCGAGGCCGCCGAACTGCTCAAGCATCCCGGGCTGCGCCAGGGAAGCGCGGCCTGGCCGGCCCACAACGGGGTCACGACGGGCCCCTTCGCGCGATGGTTCGACAGCTGGGTCCTCAACAAGGAGGGAGAGGAACACCACCGGCTACGCCGCCTCCTGCGCCCGGCCTTCTCGCGCAGGCTGATCATGGGGCTCGCGCCCCGTTTCACGGCGCTGGCCGACGAGCTCATCGACGGCTTCTCCGACGCCGGGCGCTGCGAGTTCACCGCCGACTTCGCCTCTCCCTACTCCGCCCGCGTTATCGCTCTCCTGCTCGGCCTGCCTGAGGACGAGTGGCCGGTCATCGCCCAGGAGTCCACCACGCTCGGCCTCGCGATGGGCGTCACGCTCAAGAGCGACCTGCCCCGGATCGAGGCGGCCCTGGCCACGCTGTACGACTTCGCGGACGCGGCCATCGCCGACCGGCAGGCACATCCGCGCGACGATTTCATGACCACCCTGGTCCAGTCCTGCGGCGACGGCACCGGCGACGGCACGGGCGACTCGCTGACCGCCAGCGAACTGCGCGACGCGGTTGTCCTGCTGATCTTCGGCGGCTACGACACCACCCGCCACCAGCTCGGCCTCGCCATGGCGACCTTCCTGAAGCATCCCGGTCAGTGGGACCTGCTCGCCCGTGATCCCGCTCTCGGCGGCAAGGCCGTCGAGGAAGTGATGCGGGTCAACCCCACCACCCGGTGGGTGACCCGGGAGGCCCTGGAGACCCTGGACTTCCACGGGGTGAGGATCGAGGCCGGTACCACGGTCCATCTGTTCAGCGAAGCCGCCGGAACAGACCCCCGCGTCTTCACCGGGCCGGCTTTCGACATCGCCGCCGACCGGGAGACCCACATCGGCTTCGGCGGCGGCGTCCACTACTGCATCGGCCACCTCGTCGCCCGCTGCGACATGAGCGTCGCCCTGCCGTTGCTAGCCCGGCGGCTGCGCGCCCCCCGGGCCCTGGCCGGCGCCCAGTGGCTTCCCGACTCCGGCAACACCGGTCCCGTCGCTCTGCCGATTGCTTTCACCCCCGCCGACTGACCTGCACCCGAGAGGCCCTCCGACCATGACTACCCCGCTCGATGCCCATCGCGAGGAGAACGCCCGCGCGGGCGCTCTCAAAGACATCAAGTCCACGATCGCGGATCGTGGCGTGGAGTATCTCTACTACCAGGCCGTCTCCATCACCGGCCGTGTCGTCGGCAAGGTCGTGCCCGCGGCCCACCTGGACCGGATCGCGGTCAAGGGCGTCCAGCAGCACCGCACGGCCATCGCCAACCTGCAGGCCGACCGGTCCGGGACCCTTCTCGGCGGAGGCACCGAAGCAGCCGAGTACACCGCGATCCCCGACCTGGATACCTTCGCCGTACTGCCCTGGGACCGCACTGTCGGCCGGTTCTTCTGCCGGCTCTACGAACCCGATCACGTCGCCGGCGCCCCCGGCGCCGCGCTGGCCACCGACTGCCGCGGGCTTCTCCTGCGAGCGCACGCGGGCTTCACCGCCCGGACCGGCCTGGAACTGCGTACCGGCACCGAGCCGGAGATGACCTGGGAAGGCCCGGGCCTCGAAGCATCGTTCCGGCCGGACTCCAGCCCCGCGTACCACATTGAGCACCTTGAGCGGTACCGCGCGATCTATCAGAAAGTCATCGGCTACGCCCAGGCGCTCGGATTCGACATGATCGAGGGCGACTACGAGGACGGCGGCCAGCTTGAGCTGAACTGGATGTTCGACAGCGCCGCCCGCACCGCCGACCGGCTGGTGACCTACCGGCAGATCTGCAAGCAGGTTGCCCGCGAACTCGGGATCGAGGCGAGCTTCATGCCCAAGCCGGGCACCGGGTACATGGGCAACGGCTGCCACCACAACTGGTCGTTGTGGCGAGGGGACGTCAACATCCTCGCCGAGCCCGGCCGCTCCGAGCTGCACCTCACCGGCGAGGGCCGCCACGCTCTCGGCGGCCTGCTCAGCCATACCCCGAGCGCCATGGCGGTCATGGGCCCGACGGTCAACTCCTACAAGCGCTACTGGGACGCCGGGCAGTTCGCGCCGTCGCGGGTCGACTGGGGCCTGGACAACAAGACCTGCACCGTGCGGCTGTCGGCCAACGGCCGTCTGGAGTACAAGGTCCCGGACGCGATGGTCAATCCCTACCTGTCGCACACCGTGCTGCTGGCCGCGATCGAGGACGGCCTGAAGAACCAGACTGACCCGGGAGCCCCGACCGTCGGGTCGTCGTACTCCTCCGGGTCCCCCGGCCGCTTCGGCAAGCTGCCGATGAGCCTCGGGGAGGCCCTGGACGCCTTCGGCTCCGACGACTGCCTGCGCGAGGCCCTCGGCACCGAGCTCGCCGGCCTCTACACCGCCTACAAGCGAGACGAGTGGGCCCGGTTCAACAGCGCGGTCACCAGCTGGGAGCGCGACCTGTACTGGAATGACATCCCCTGATGGCAGGCAACCGAGATAAGCTCCGCCTGGCCTGCATCGACGCGGACGCGCCGCCGCTGTTCGGCCCGGCCGCCGAGGGGCGGCCCGGATTCGAGCCCCAGGTCGCCGCCCTTATCGCCGCCGAGCTCGGCCGCGCCGTCGAGTGGGTCTACCTCCCGTGGGGCGACCTGCTCCCGGCGGTCCGGCGGCACGACGCGGACGCCGTGCTGTGCGGGCAGGGAGTCATCCCGGCCCGGCAGGAGCAAGTCGACTTCACCCGCCCCTACGGGATCTTCCACGAGGCGGTGCTGACCCGTCGCGGGCAGGCCGTCCCGGGTCCCGAGGGGCTCGCCGGAAGGCGGGTCGCGGCGATCGCCGGGTCGGCCAACGAGCAGCTGGCCCTGACCTTCGACGGCGCGGACGTCGTGCCGTTCGACTCCGGCGACGTCTACCACGACATGCTGGCCGCGCTGCGGTCCGGCGACGTGGACGCCGTGGTCGATGATGACGTGGTCTTCGTGCCGCTCGGCGACAGCGACCCGGACTTCGAGCTTGCCTTTGTCGTGAAGACCGCTAACCCGTGGGCTATCGGCGTGGCCAAGGATCGCCCCGCCGACCGCGCGGTTCTCGACGCCGCGCTCGCCGCCGTCATCGCCGACGGGCGCCACCGCGCGGCCTGGGAGAAGTGGCTGCCGGGCCTGGAGTACCCGTTCACGCGGGCGGCGGGGGCACGGTGACGCGTCCGCTGATCGCGCTGCCGGGCCGCCGCAGCGCCTCGGTCGGGGTGCTGCGGTACTCGGGCACGGTAGCCGCCGAGGCGCTGTGCGAGGCGGTCTGGGCCGCCGGGGGAGAGCCCCTGATCCTGCACGGCCCCGACGGGGCCCCCGCCGCCGGTCTGGCCTGCCGGCTATCGCGCTTCGACGGGCTCCTGATGCCCGGCGGCGGCGACCTGGACCCGGCTCGCTACGGGCAGGCCCCGGAGCCGGAGACCGATGTCGCGCCCGCTCACGACGATTCCCTGGACTTCGCCGTCGCCGCAGGGGCCTCTGAAGCCGGCCTGCCGGTGCTGGCCATCTGCCGCGGGATGCAGGTTCTGAACGTGGCCCGCGGCGGCACGCTGCACCAGCACCTGGACACCACGCCGTCGCACCTGAACGTGATTCACGCGGTCGAGGTGGCGCCCGGCAGCCGCCTGCGCGCCGTCACCGGCCGCGACCGCCTGGAGGTGTCGAGTTACCACCATCAGGGTGTCGCCCGGGTCGGCGCCGGCCTGCGGATCACTGCGACCGCGGACGGCGGAGGGATCGAGGCACTGGAGACCGGGGAGATCCTCGCCGTCCAGTGGCATCCCGAAGACCTCGCCTCCGCCTCCGCCGCGGATGCCGCGCTCTTCGCCGACCTCGTCGAGCGTGCCGCCAAGCGTGCCGTAAGCTCCGGTAGCCCCCACCCTAAGTCTCCGTAATCCGGAATCCGCGTGTGCGGGCGCTCACACCCTTGACGATTAAACATCTAAAATTAGAGGATTAAGGGACCGCACTCAGGAGGTCCCCCGATGCCCCACCCGTCCCGCGAGGGCGATCCCCTCCCGGACGCGCCGCGGCTAGCCGTCACCGACCCGTCGTTCGCCATCACCGGCGACGAGGTCAAGGCGGCCCGCGAGCGCAGCTGGTACGCCCGCACCGAGCACGGTCTGGCCGTGCTCCGGTACGCCGAGGCCAGCGAACTGCTCGAGCATCCATGTCTCCGCCAGGGCGCCACCTGGTTCGGCCGCCGGGTCATCGGCCAGGAGGACGAGGAGCACCGGCGCCTCCGGCGGCTCCTGGACCAGGCCTTTACCCCCGCGATCATCAGCGCCCTCGCGCCCCGGTTCCAGGCCCTCGCGGACGAACTCGTCGACGGCTTCGCGGACCGCGGGGAATGCGACTTCGCGGCGGACTTCGCCGAGCCTTACTCCGCCCGCGTCATCACCCTCCTGCTCGGGCTGCCCGGCGGGGAATGGCGGGCCATCGCCCGCGAGTCGGCCGCCCTCGGCCTCGCCGCGGGCACCGACCTCCAGCGGGACCTGCCCCGCATCGAGGCCGCCCTGCAGACCCTGCGGGAATACGCCGACGCCGCCATCGGAGCGGCGAGCCCGCCCGCGCGACGACTTCATGACCACCCTGGTCCGCGCCCACGACGACAGTGCCGACAACGACCCCGCCCCGGGAAAGGAATCCGACGCGGACGACCTGCGCGACACCGTCATCCTGCTGATCTTCGGCGGCTACGACACTACCCGTCACCAGCTCGGCCTCGCCGTGCAGACGTTCCTGCGCCACCCCGGCCAGTGGGACCGGCTCGCCCGGGACCCGGACCTCGGCGGCCAGGCCGTCGAGGAGATCATGCGGGTCAACCCCGCCGTGCGGTGGGTGACCCGCGAGGCCCTCGAGGACTTCGAGTTCCGCGACCTGGCCATCGAGGCCGGCACCACGGTCCACCTGTTCAGCGAGGCGGCCGGCACCGACCCGCGGGTCTTCGGCGAGCCCGGGTTCGACATCACCGCCGGCCGCGCGCCCCACACCGGCTTCGGCGGCGGCCCCTACCACTGCGCCGGTCACCTCGTCGCCCGCTGCGACATGAGCGCGGCCCTGCCGCTCCTGGCCCGGCGGCTGCGCGACCCCCGGCCGCTCCCCGGCGCCCGCTGGCTCCCCGGCGCGGGCACCGCCGGCCCGGTGGCCCTCCCGATCGCCTTCACCCCCGCCCCGTGAGCCGGGATCCACAAGAACCCGGTTCTGATCACCCCGCAACCGAAAGGTGACGACGCAACCATGCGCCCGCTGATCGCCCTGGCCGACCGCCGGGGCCACTCCGAACCCCTGTGCGAAGCCGTCGAGGCGGCCGGCGGAGAGCCGCTGATCCTGGACGGCCCCGGCTCCGGCCCCGGCCCCGGCGCCGCGGCGGCCGGCGACCTGGTGTCCCGCCTCGCGCGGACCGATGGCCTGCTGCTGCCCGGCGGCGATGACGACCGGGACATCGCCGCCATCGCGGCGGCCCGGGAACTCGGCCTTCCCGTGCTGGCCGTGGGCCGCGGGACACGGATCCTGAACGTGGCCTTCGGCGGCTCGCTGGGCCCTCACCCCCGGGCCGGGGACACGGTCCGCCCCGTCGACGTGATGCCCGGAAGCCGCCTGCACGCCGCCACCGGCCGTACCCGGCTGGAGGCCGCGGGCTGCCGCGACCAGTCCCTCGCCCGCCTCGGCCCGGGCCTCATGGTGTCGGCGATCGCGGCCGGCGGAGGCGTCGAGGCGGTCGAGACGGGCGACATCATCGCCGTCCACTGGCACCCCCAGGACCGCGCCGCCACGTCGGAGACCGACGCCGCGCTCTTCGCCGACTTGGTCGAGCGCTCGGCCCGGACCGTGGCCGCCTGATCGCCGGGCCGCGCGGGACCCCGGCCGCGCGGCCCGGTCAGCCCTTCACCCCTGCCCGGGGGTAGCCGCCCGCGACACCGGTCTTTACCCTGCTGTAATGGAGCAGCTACCAGACGCCGGCGGGCAGCCGGGCGGGGCGCCGATGCTGTTCGGCCTCCGCGTCGTCATGCTCGGCCGGCAGGGTTCCGGCAAGGGCACGCAGGGGACACAGCTGGCGAAACTGCTGGTCGTACCGCACATCTCGGTGGGCGACGTGCTCCGGGAAGCGGTCCGGTCCGGCTCCCCGGACGGGCAGGCGGCCCAGGCGACGATGGAACGCGGCGACCTCGTCCCCGACGACCTCGTCGTGCGGCTGGTCGCCGAGCGCCTGCGGGAGCCGGACGTGCGCAGCGGCGGTTTCGTGCTCGACGGCTTCCCCCGGACCGTGGCCCAGGCCGAGGCGCTGAAGTCCATCCTGGGAGACGGCGCCCTGGACCGGGCGCTGGTCATCGACGTGCCGCTGGGCGTGGCCCGGGACCGGATCATGGCCCGCCGGGTCTGCGGCGGCTGCGGCCGCGTCTACAGCGTCGGCACGGCCGGCAGCCTGGAGTCCTGGACCTGCGGGGCCTGCGGCGGCGAGGTGCGGCGCCGCTCCGACGACACCGAGGACGGGGTCAACCGCAGGCTTGAGGTGTACGACGAGCAGACCCGGCCGCTGCTGGACTGGTTCGCGAGCCGGGGCCTGCTGCTGCAGGTCGACGGCGTCGGGACCAGCGAGGAAGTGTTCTTCCGGCTGCTGGCCGGGCTGTGGCCGCAGATCCCCGGCGACCGGGTCCGCCAGCTCGCCGGGGCGGGAGAGCCGGTGCCCGCGGGGCCGGAGACGTCGTCAGAGGGAGACCTCGACGACCTCGCCGTCGAGGTGGTCATCGAGGTTCCCCGCGGCAGCCGGAACAAGTACGAGTTCGATCACCACAGGAATGTCATCCACCTGGACCGGAGACTGTTCTCCGCGACCGTGTACCCGGCCGACTACGGCTTCATCCCCGACACGCTGGCCGAGGACGGCGATCCCCTGGACGCGCTCGTGCTGCTGGAGGACCCGGTCTTCCCCGGCTGCTGGGTGACCGTTCGCCCGGTCGGGATCTTCTGGATGGAAGACGAGAAGGGGCCGGACGCCAAGATCCTATGCGTGCCGCTGGGCGACCCCCGCTGGGACCACGTCCGCGACCTGACCGACATGCCGGTCCACCTGCGCAGCGAGATCCACCAGTTCTTCGACGTCTACAAGATGCTCGAACCCGGCAAATCGACGTCGACGAAGGGGTTCGAGGACCGCGAGGCCGCTCTCGGCGAGATCGCCGCCGCCCGGGCCCGCCTCGCCCACGCCGAACAGCGCCACCCGTGATCCGGAACGGATCTGACGTTCCAGCGCCGTGCCCGCTTGCCCCTCCGGGACAATGGCGGGATGGAGATCTTCCTGGAGACCGAGCGCCTGGTGCTGCGGGCCTTCACGGCGGCGGACGCGGAGAACCTGCATGCGCTCAACGCCGACCCGGACGTCACGTGGTACGTGACCGGGGGCGAGCCGACGCCCCGCGACGTGGTCGAGACGCAGATCATCCCCCGGTTCCTCGGGTTTCACGAGCGCTCGGACTGGCAGGGGTACTGGGCCGCCGAGGCCAAGCCGGACCGGGAGTTCCTCGGCTGGTTCCACGTCCTGCCCGAGGCCGACGGGGTCGTCGACCTGGGGTACCGGCTCCGCAAGGCGGCGTGGAACCGGGGCTACGCCACCGAGGCGTCCCGCGCGATCATCGATCACTGTTTCGCCGAGCGCCGGGTCCGCCGGATCACCGCCCACGCCCTGGCGGTGAACGTGCCCTCCCGCCGCGTCATGGAGAAATGCGGAATGACCCGGACCGGGACCTACCAGCCCGGCTCGCTGCCGGACATCCCCGGGGCCGATCAGGGTGCCGTCGCCTACGCGCTCACCCGCGACCAGTGGGCGAGCCGCGCGTTACGGCCCGCCGGAGTGATGTTAGGAGCTGCCCGAAAACCTGACCGTGCGAACAAAAACATGCCCGGAAACCTGACCAGTTGCCGGTAGAATGCACGCAGATCTGACCGGCGGCCGAGACGGGACGGTACTGCGGATGGCAAGTGACGGCGTTTCCTGGCAGCAGATCGTGTTCGCGGGGGACACGGACTCCGCCGTCCTGGCCCGGGCCGTCGAGCGCGGCACGCTGCGTCGCCTAGCGACCGGAATCTACACGGCCGACCTCACGTCTTCGCCTGAGGAAGTAGTCCGACGCCACCTGTGGCCTATCGTCGGGCACGCCTTCCCGGGGGCGGTCCTCGCTGACCGCAGCGCGCAAGCAGGGGGAATGCCGACGGACGGCGCGCTGTACGTGGTCCATGCCCGGCGACGCCCGGTCGCCCTGCCGGGAGTGACGGTCTATCCGCGTGGCGGCGGCGGCCCGCAGTCCGGGGACATTCCCCTCCCGGACGGGCTGTGGCTCAGCTCGACCGAACGCGCGATGCTTGACAACCTGGCCGCCGGGCCCGTCAGCACGCCTCGTCGCAAGCTGAGCCGGGCGGAACTGGAAGCGTGGATTGACCGCCTTCTCCGCCAGCGCGGCGAGGACTGGCTGAACCTGCTGCGAGATAACGCCCGTGCCCTCGCTCCGTCGCTGCGCAGGGGCACGCAGATGCGGCAGCTGGACGGTCTCATTTCGGCCGCGCTGACCACGCGCAGCGACGTGGAACTGGCCTCGCCCCAGTTGCAGGCCCGGAGCGCGGGCCTGCCCTACGACACGAGGCGGGTCGAAGCGTTCGAGGAACTGGCGGAGACGCTGCTGGACACCGCGCCCGACATCATGCCTGACTTGCCCGCGTACGCGGAGCGTCGCACGCTGCTGCCCTTCTACGAGGCGTATTTCTCCAACTTCATCGAAGGTACGGAGTTCACTCTTGATGAGGCGGCGGGCATCGTGTTCGACCACAGCGTCCCCGACGGACGGCCTCAAGACGCGCACGACGTTCTTGGCACGTACCAGATTGTGGTTGACCCGGCTGAGATGGCCACAGTTCCCAGGAGCGCGGACGGCTTCATCGAGCTTCTTCGGTCCCGGCACGCCATCCTGATGAGTGCCAGGCCAGAGAAGAATCCCGGGGTGTTCAAAACCCGGGCCAACCGGGCAGGCAGGACCGAGTTTGTCGCGCCTGAACTGGTGACGGGAACGCTCCGGGCGGGCTTCGAGACGGGTAAGGACCTGACGGATCCTTTCGCCCGAGCCGTGTACCTCATGTTCCTGGTCGCCGAGGTCCATCCGTTCGACGACGGGAACGGGCGGATCTCGCGGATCATGATGAACGCCGAACTGGCCAGCGCTGGCGAGGTCCGTGCCATTGTGCCTATCGTCTACCGGGCCAACTACCTGTCCGCCCTCAAAGGTGCCACTCACAATCGGAACTTCGGATCCCTGATCAGGACACTGAGTTTCGCTCGGCGTTACACCGCCCGGATCGATTTCTCCTCCCGGGGCACCGCCGAGGCGGACCTGACCCGGACGCATGCCTTTGACGACGCGCACGAAGCCGAGGACGCGGGCGTCCGTCTTACCCTGCCG
>Ga0131853_10014834_pt1 | contig 14267 bp, 5 predicted proteins | sample TergutLab28metaG_FD_92764 | JGI IMG/M metagenome (GOLD analysis project Ga0131853, IMG submission 92764) | Labiotermes labralis P1 segment gut microbial communities from Petit-Saut dam, French Guiana - Lab288 P1 (version 2) (version 2) | ecosystem: Host-associated > Arthropoda: Insects >... | reverse complement strand
TGATGATGGGCGTATGTACCCGAAACATGTCGAGCTAAGAACACATCAATAAAATTACCTAGTTGCATCAAGTTGGCATTTCACTTTATTTCATGAGGAAGATGCACGGTCAAACAACCCTCAAGTTTATGGAGTCATATTGCAGATTGAATTTTAAAATCGCATCACATGACTTTAATTATTTTAAAATTGTACTTAAACATGACCTTCACATAGAATTCACATCAGGATACACTATGATGCAGCCAGCTCTAAATTCTGATGGCCGATAATTCCTTATCTTACTTATACACAGGCTCCAACGGGAGAATATATTGGCATTTTCTCTGCAGCCAGTGTGCTACTTTGATAGAAACTTAATTTTTCTTGACATGATTCACATTTGATGTCAGCTTCGTAGCAAGTTTTCCTTCAATAAAGGTAATGCAAACACGTTCAACTTTTTTATCACTTTTATATGTGATTCGAAATTTTCCTATTGGTTCGGCAAGCACAAAACATGAAACGAAAGAGACAAATGTTGTAAAACAAATATTTATAGTTAGTATAAGTTTGCAGGGACACAATACATTTGTTTAACTTATACAAAATTTAACTAAATAAAACTGCACGCTTTTAAAATATCTGTTACCATGTACTACTTGAAGACTTTAAACTTCTGTCACTTTTGTTGTTCTCATTTCCAACTACTGGCCTACACCAAGTTACCGAATGTCCCGAATGGTATGACGTTCATATACATTTCAGTAAAAATCAGACATCTGGAGTCTGGAATTGAGTTCTGAGGTTGAGTTCTGGGGCTGATGTTGTGGGGAAAATATGTGAGTGTGTTCTTAGTAATTAACCAACTTAATACACAAATTCTTGTTTTATAATAAGTTTATTATATGACTCTACATGTTTCAAGCACTATGTTCTCATCATCAGGAGGTCAAAATTGTATTATACAGCATCTGGTATCATCACACCTGTGGGGGGCCGTCCGGTGTACAGGTTGAGAGAGTTCTCTCTCAACCTATGCGCCAGACGACCACCTACAGGTGTGATGATACCAGATGCTGTATAATACAATTTTGACCTCCTGATGATAGCACATTGTGCTCGAAACATGTAGAGGCATATAAAAAACTCATTATAAAACAAGAATTTTTGCATTAAGTTGGTTAATTGCTAAGATTATACTGCGATGCACGGTCAGCAAAACATAAAAAAATATGAGTGTGTGTTAGACAGGTTAGGCTGACATTCCTGAGGAAGTTGTAAAGCTGGCTCCCGAACTGTAGTTGAAATGGTGATAAGAGATAAACACAGAAAACAAAAACATTTCACATGCCGATTTTCCTTTTTCTGTTACAAGGGAAATGTACATTAAAAACTGTTGATACAAGCTGAGAAAACAGTGGAAGTAGAGTCCTCATATTGATTTGAGTGACGGCTTAATTACAGTTAACTGCATATACAGACAAAGGGAAAAGATATACCACTAGACTGCGTAGGGACAATTTCAGAGTATCAGCCTCTCCAGTCCCTGCACGAGCATGACGGGATATTATCTCCGATTATTCCGTATCCGCTTTCTTCTAAATCCTTTTCAATTCATCGTTCACGAAGCGTCCCACTATTTGGTACTATGTAGCCTGAGACACTAATGGCGTCGTAAAATAACTCATTTAAAACAAGCAGCGTCAAAAATAATTGGCTATGTAGTTTTCCTCCATATAATGTAGTCAAAATAAATTAACAAGGAAACCCAAGCGTGGGCTAAAGGTATTATGTTTCACAAAAATAATTACTGACAAATAATATTTACTGACTAAAAATAAAACATACAGTTTTGACGCACACCCAGTGGAGATAATCAGTGCTGACGGACACAGTGTCCACAGTATTGTTAAGACTCATTTGCTTGTAATACTCAAGCTTTAATGTCTGACTTAGGAATTTCTAAGTTGGTAAAATTTTTCGTACCTCATGTTCCTCGTTGTATAGGATAGTATAAAACAAAAATGCAGCAAAAATATCCAGTTGTTATGCAACAATATAATCTGTGGGCTATCGACTGTTTGTCTTAAAACAGACTCGCTATAAGTAATGCGCTGGTAACCTACCAAGTTGGCTTCATTATTCTCTTGAGTTTTATATATATATATATATATATATATATAAGTCCGTTATATTTACTGACCTACTTCAGTCCTTAGTTTTCATTTCCGTTGCATTAAACTTCTTTACTGCATCGTGAAATATCGCACAAAATTGTGACACATGCTTGCAAATCTAAACATATTACATTTTAAGACATTTTGATTGTTGACTCTCCGAATGCAGGAGGGACATAAATGACAAAATCGCCTAAAGTCGCCCTTTTAGTTAACAAAAATAAAGGTTAATGTCCTACATGCAGAAATCTTATGTGCTGTCAGTGTCTTTTAATCGGTCGGATATCTCAAGACCTTGGTCAAGACAGTTTAAGACCTAATATTATCACAAGGAGTAATTCCTGCAACTACTAAGTCATACATTTGTATTTTATGGATAAATATTGCTACGGCTTTTATTTGTTTTATTTATTTCTCAGGCGAACAAATTAGAAAATATATTTTGGCCCTTAAAATCTCATGCGTAATGAAAGTTATTTTTTGTTGCGATAATCCATTTGTGCAGTAATCCTAAATGATGTGTCTGTAAAACCTGTTAAAACATTCGAAATCATCATCATCATCATCGTCATCATCTTCATCATTTGGCACTACAACCCTTTGTGGGTTTTCGCCTTCTCAGAAAAATCTCTCCAAGTTCTTCTGTCCTTGGCTATTTCCTTCCAGTTTTTATCTTTCAGCGTTTTTAAATCTTCCATAACATCGTCTTGCCATCGTTGTCTTGATCTTCCGACTGGTGGGTTTACAATCTAATAGCTTCCTAGTAGATCTTGCTTGGTCCATTCTTTGAACATGTACCAACCATTTAATTCTTTGTGCCTTCATGAATCTCACTACATATTTCGAATGAAAAGCATTCGAAATATGAATGCAAAATTTAATTAGGCTCAGTAAGCCAAAATAAACAGCAATTTAAGAAGCCAGTTTACGTGCGCAAAACGTAAAGCTTCTAATATTTTCGCTTATTTTTAAAATAGCTATTTATGCCATCGACACAACTAATTGTACGATATCATAAAACGAGGTTACATAAAACTAAATCTACGATGGAAAGTTGCTTTTGCAATCGCGGTGTTTGTGCACTAGTGGCCTCAGTATTACCATACAATTAGTCGAAACACGTAGCCAATGTTATGATATAATTACAATAAAATTAATTGTGTCGATGACATAAACAGCAAATTTGCCTTGTGCAAATACAACAGGATCTCTTAAGATAAAAATTCACTCATTTACTGTCCTTAATATTCCTACTGCTCCCACTACTTCCTAGAAGCAGTCACTATATTTATCGCATGGAATCGACATGTTTAAATCGACCCTGTTTCTCCGGCACCTCCGTCTCTGCCTTCTTTCTTGTTCTTTCCTTGTCAAACTCGATCCATCGCATTTTCTTTTACTTCTCTCCTACAACGCGAAACGTTTTCTTTCTTGAAATTCTCTCGTTAAAAGTGAGATATCCTGTTTCCTGGGCTTATTTCGTAAATTTCGAGGTGTTTAGAACATCGCTTGTTTCTTAGGCCTCAGTTCGTATCGCTATGACAAAACTGCCCCCCCCCCCATTACAGAACCATCTCATCAACTTCCGTAAGTCTTCATGTAAAATGTTATTTTTTTTTTCCTATTTTAACCAATATCTGAATGTGCTAACAATTTTTGGTGAAAATCCTGAACACGAAATTTCACAGAAATCCCTCTAGGGGAGAGACGGAGAGGACTGACGAAACCAGTAATCAATTATTCGCTTTGCAAACTCTGCTGAAAGTGTTGGACAGCAATTAGTGTAGATTTAGCTTGTGCTATGTGTACCGGTCCTACTAGACTACTTCTTGAAGATAGACAGAAAGATGCGCATCAAGAGCTTTTGAAAAAGTACATAAATATTAGCATAAACTTCCACTTTTTGAGAGTACAGAACTTCACAGCTGTGACTTTATGATTGTTGCCATCTGGAGCACTAGGTCGTGAGGTCCTGCAGCAATAAACTTACGGTTAGAGGATTGCCTCCATAAATGCGGAAAAGTAATGGCCTTCACAATATCTAACAATCCGTCCTGACGATAGAGAGAGCAGTACCTTTCGGAATGTCAGTCGATCCCAAACGTTAGAAATATTCAACAGGTTTTATCTCACTCTGAGTCATATTTGATAGCGAACTTCGTTGTAAAGATGAAATTAGACAAGAATCATGAGAGGGAAAATTAAGCAGTAACACAGCCATATACAAAATCACAGAATATGATATCATTTGCATGTGAGGTAAGAAGGAACTTACTACTCTATGTACCCACTAAATACACAGTCAAACCTCGGTTCACGAACGCCTCGGATCATGAACAATTCGGTTTACGAACAAATTTTCCGAAGTCTCAGATGACGTACTGTGTCTCGAGTTACGAACACTTTTGGGCTTTGACAATGAAGATTCTGCTGTTATCGATGATATTGTGTCTCTAGGCAAAAACAAAGGCTTGGAAGTTAACAATGAAGTGGGTCTGAAGCAGAGTCGAGTGGTGCTAAGAGACAGAAAAAAAGAAAAAGAATCCCATTCCAAACAATAATATTTCACTTCTTCACCACCTTCCACTTACGCCGTCAACTCTCCTCCATACAGGTACGGTAAAACTAAATTAAGTTTTCGTCTATATTTGATCAGCTTAGTGTTGTGTTTATCTTTTTTTGTGATAGATTTAATGGTTTCCATTGATTTTGTGTTAAGAACTTGTGCACAATGTACTGTTGTGAAAGTTTAAATAAGCAATCATCTGGGGTCCAGGAACGGGTTAATCCATTTTACATTAATTCCTATGGGGAAAATAGTTTCTGTTTACGAACATTTCGGTTTACGAACGACCTTCAGGAACGAATTAAGTTCGTGAACCGAGGTTTGACTGTATTGAAAAATGAACTCTTAAGTGGATATTTGAGAGTCGTTTCTGTAGAACGATGTAGAAGGAAAAGGCAGTTAAGTAGGCAGCTGTTTCTAACTACCCGAAGTATTATAACAAGCAGAGTTCGGAAAGTTTCATCCTTTCCATCAAAAGTTTGCGATCTATGCTGCTTAATTCAGGTTTTCTTACAGCAGAAACTTAAGTCACTTTATGTTATTTTGTTCTTAATTACCTCTGGCTTCAATAATCAAAAAATTGCTGTTGTTTGGAACCTTAGTGGTTTTTAAGCCAAAGATGATCGGCCGATTTCAAACTCCGGCTTTCAAAATATCACGTTCTTTAAAGACAAGAATAGCAGGTAAAAGTTCCGGAAAAGTAGAGACGTTTCAAATAAAATTACTTAGAAATATCTCCATGCCGTCTAACTGAAGCTCGTCGAACGTCTGACGAACTTATCTCACATTAGCAGCCATCCATCCACCCACGCGGCAGACTGATACTTCATATAGCAGAATAGCATAACACGATATGGGTTTAGACATTAGAAGCGATCAAAGCCGTCACTCAGAACATTCCTCATGTTCCCGTCGTTTCCACTTGAAGTACCCTAAGGATCTGCTTGTTTGAAGCACAGCCTTGCGTTATTTGGATATCACTTCACGTATGTATTTTCCCCCTTCATTTCGCCCAGTTGTTCAGACTAGTTCAGTTCATCCCACTCCTCTTTCGCATTAGGTGAAGGTTAAATCCCCTATTAATGCAACAAAACCGACACCTGCTACTTGAGGCGGAATTAATATTTCAAAGACATTTTCTGGGATTAGTTCATCTACAGCAATCCAACAAAACTCTTGCTGAAGTGTACATAGTTCATGGTGACACAAAGATTATTCGCTTTATTCCGGCCCAATTAACTCCCTTCACGGGGAGTAAATTACGTCATGATATCATTAGAGCGTGTGTTCTTGTGTGTTATTCTCTGAAAAAGAGGTGTGCTCATTCTCTGCAGCTATGGGTTAAAATTTGGAGAGTTTTAATATAATGTTCTTATTGTCATCTTCAAAATAAAGACATTACTTCAAAAATACAACTTTTCTTTAGTTAAACTTGGTACGTGTATTCCTATATGCAGATTTAAGATCTTTATTTAAATCTTTATTACCTCGTGTCATTGTTCACAAGTCAAATCTACACAATTTGAGGTGATGGATAACGAGGTAGTACAAAATAAATTCCTTCTTCAGGGATTTTTTATGAATGAATATGAAGTTTGTTAAAACACAATCAGATGCTTTCGACGTCCACTAACTAGCAAGCTACTTAACCACCACCACGATGAATTCTTTCTTGAAAAGCTGGCAGTCATTCAGCGCGCCAAGATTTCTCCCGCCTCTAAGGAATCCGAAATTTCAATACTGTTCCACAAGAGCCTGTCCTGGGGATCACCTCCACAGTAGGTCCTGTTTATATTATCGTCCTATCTGTGCCGAGGTAGTCAGCAGGTAGCCTTTCTTCACATCGACAGACCAAAATAAACTGACGTGTTTTATTACGAAATAAGGAAACCCACGTTTCTATTGTCAACGTAAATTTTCGTTTCATAAACATTTAAGACAGTAAGTTTCGCACTTCCACAGATACTATTACATAAAACATTATAGAATTATCACACTGGGTATATTATAGTAGCCAATGTTGTCGCTTTTATATCATGCTTTTATATAAATGGAAGTGAGCATTGGGTGAAAGGAAAGAAGGAAGCATGTCTTAACTCTCTACGAATTGCTGCACGGAAGTGAGGTCTGAACAGCCGTAGATTTTATTACACGGTAGTTATAAAATTACACTATGGAATTCCGCAAACTAGGATGATATATTGCACATTCTTATCTCTTTCATGCGTGCTACACAGCAGCCTGTCTCATTATCCACCAGTAAGTCCGTCTGTATGCAAATTACAACTAGAGAATTGATAGTTGATATGGGACAATTTCATTAAATATGAGTAGCCACATCAATTTCAATGAACAGCAGACGATTTTAAAAACCACTTTATATTTAAAAACAATATGAGTTGCTTGATGCATTAGCTTCCCTCTTCTGAGCAGGTGCTTTCGTATTCCAGCTGTGGACATGCATCCTTTCTGTGAAGCACCAGTCCGTAATGCACGTAAAGAAAACACATATTCACTATTTATTACTGAAATTCTATGTATCCAAAATTGAAGTATGGTGCTCCACACACACGCGCACGCACACGCACACACCCACACATATATACACACAGTACGGCAATTGTTTACAAAGTGACATTCTCAAATGCCATAAACACTGATTAGGTCAGAACCCTACGAACCAAACAAACAGAATGTGTTAGACAAAATGCTTCACGAATTAGCGCAATGAATCCGGCTGCTGTGGGCAAACTGTTAAAAATAATCACAGTTTCGAGGCACTGGAAGGTAATATTCATGCGATATATACGTTAATAGAGGTTTATGTGCAAATATATTTATATAAAAAGCAGGCAGAAAACAAGAACGAACTTTCAAAAAACAATGTTTCATCGCACAACTCCCTTCCGCTTCAACAAACTTTCAATAACCTTTCATTTTTAAACAGAAGATTACATTTGGTTATCGTCCCTCATCTTTCCAGTCTCTTTGCCTCAACTTAATATGACACAAAATAAACGAATAAAAAGTCCAAACAAAATAAGTACAAGTTTTCTTAGACATGAGCCCTATCCGAATCCTGTAGGGACTATTTTTTGTTGCGAATGAAGGTTAAATATTTAGATGGCTTCAAGACTAATAAAATGTTCCTCTTTTACTGGCGTCACTGCGGTTGTTTTTATCACAGAAACAGAAACTGACGTCATAAACGAGACATATTTAAGGCATTATTTATCTAGAAAGAAGAGTAACAGCAGATTTTAATTATAATTTCTTACATATACAAGCCACAAGTATCATTATCTTCTTGTAATGGAATAAGGCTTAGGTTGTATCCTAACATCATGACTTCTGACAGGTAATGCCGTTTCTAATAAACCTACTGTTTTCTTTGCACTCTGGGAATTTAGGCAGCAGTTTTACCCATAACTTGCTACTTATCTACCAAAGTGTACGGTGCCACATTTCAGAACACCCTTCTCCTACAACACATTACTTTAATTATGTCAATCTCACAGAATGCATTTCGCTATCTACGGTACTTGTGAATTCCACTTCAGTACATGTGGGATTTAAAACTATTTCTCCCGAATTCTATATATGTTGACGATGCAAGAAAAAGGGCCATGGGACGGCTGTCTTACCAAATATTGAAAATGTCTTACCAAACAATAAGGTGTCACTTTTTAACAGTCAACACCTTAACAGGAGTCCAAAAATTCCTACTACCACAATAGACATAACCGTGGGCTTGTTCGAATTTTTCCGAAGATGTCAGCTGCAATACTCTTCTGAAGGAAATGGCCCCAGTAAACAAGTAAAGCGGGTGAAGCCAGAAAAATAGCACTGTTAATTAGATACGGGTAGAAAAATCTAATATGGCAAACGACGTTGTCACTTCTTTGTTAAGGTTTCTTAACATTGGAGCTAGAACGTTTTTACACCAAGACTCTACATTGCAGAAATGGAATGCCTGCAAACTCATTCTCAATTTAGTAGTTCAAGAAAGTTTTTTCTTTAAGTGGGTGTATTAGGCACGTTTCCAAGTAGAAGAATCTTTTCAGAATGAAGACGTCTGACCGCTCTGACTTCGTCCCGCCGTAATGACTTCTGTACAACGACTGATTTCCATTACAGCTTTCTTAACTACAACAGGGTTGCCTTCTACGAGGGAATGTGAGTCCTGCCAAAAGGATAGACGCCACAGACAATCTGCTCCTGACGAGGTTTCTTCCAGTCGTGCTTCAGCATTCAGTCAAAATATACCTTATAAGAAAATATGCCCCAGGTTGATAAGAATTTCATTCATTAATCGCAGAGTCAACTGTATTTGCACTTAGTCTACTGAAAAAAATTAAACATGTATACCTACTGAGAATAATTCACAAAAGTACCCACTGGAAAGGCTTCTACTACCACAGGGTAAAAAGAATATATTTCTCAAGTGCAGATTCCAAAGATGTTTGATTTACTGAATATAATCTACTGACTGTAGGAAATATAAATACACCAGGTTAGTGTATTTTCGAAAAGTACAACGGGTTGATATGAATTTTCATTAAAATCAAAGGGGGCATACAGACACATTCATGCGGACGGTACGGTGATCCGGGAGGCCTATATTTTAAGTATTAATAAAGGATAACAGGCTAATATATGTGTAGATGGAATGTCATAAATAGTATATTTCCAAGAGTAATACACTTCATGTTGAAGCAGGAACCTTAATAAATAATGTTTCTATTATCAGCAACAAGACAAATTATCATTTACTTCTCAATACAGTTCCTGAAACAAACGTTTTGATTACGGGGGGGTTTACTTACATTCGGTCCCCCCGACCATGAAGGCAGTGGAAGAAAACATGTTACAGGGTCTCAAACCAACATTCATGAAATAATAAAACTCTGTACTCTTATGAGCAGAGAATTAAAACATCCAGGTTGACAGAAGTTTGTTGTAGTGTTAAAGAATTTGCCTCTTCAATTTTACGTTTCTTGTCTAAACTTTAAAACAGCTTCTACTACATCGTACTTCCAACACCAGATAGTAGGGCCAGCAGAATAATACGAGCATAATAATAATAATAATAATGATTAAAATATGTTATTTTTTCGTAAGGGGAGTTTTTCTGTATGAAAGTTAATATTTTTCCGTTTTCTGATTCAAGGAATCTGGCATATTTATTGTGAAAACAAATAAATGACTTTTTTTGCAACATATACGAACAAAAATGACAGCATAAATGATAAGCCATGTGCGTGTGTCAAATTCAAGTACGTTCAAGTAAGAGTAAGAAACTTTATTGACAATTCTGCATGCAATATCTGACATGAATTCCACGGATAAAGCTGGCGATGTATATTCATCGGTAATTTGAAACTCTAGCGATTCTTCTTACTAAGAATTCAAAATATGTCACCAATAACGCTGCTTAGGCAAGGTCTTAATTTTCATATTGTCAAGAGATAAAAATAACTCCTTAACATCCTTCTTGACGTGTAACTTTCTGCAATTGGAAGAAGCGAGTTCCATATATTCAGACTTCTAAAGGAAGAAGTAAAAAAGGTACATTAAAAAAAACACGTAGGGAATCTGCAAGTTGTGATGCATTAATCAAGTGCAAAGTGCTGTCTTCATCCCTTGAACTATATTCCTATCAACTAATTTAAATAGCCCATCCCAGTGGTCTCGCGGTCTAAGGAGTAGGTCTGCGGCAGCCCGCCTGTTGAGCTAGTGGGTTCGAAACCCACCTGGGGCATGGATATCTGTTTGTTGTGAGTGTTGTGTGTTTCCAGGTAGAGGTCTCTGTGACGAGCTGATCACTCGTCCAGAGGAGTCCTACCGACTGTGGTGCGTCGTTGAGTGTGATCTAGAAACTTCGTAAATGAGGAGGCCCTGACTCAGTGGGGGCTGTCGCGCCGAAAAAATAAAAATTTTTGATACGTTAAGGTGGAAGATGTGGTGGTGTGATTTTGTCTGTACACAACAATTGATCTGTTTGTGAAGACCACATGAAGAATTTTATCAACTAAAAAACCCTTTAGAAATCCGAACACCACAGATAACTTTTTACAACACATTTGGACTACGAATTGACGACTTACAAGTACAGACTATATATGGAGTCCAAATGACATACGTATGTATATGCTCGTCAGCAGTATTATATTTCCTGCGAAGACATTCACGTCAGTTCCCTGTGCACAGAACTGGTTTTGCACGCTCCAATGACCCGCAGTCGGTCCCGATTTATTAGAATCTTCTAGTTCAGAGCTGGCACACATCACCAGCAGACAAATAAACTACAGATGAGTCTTCATGCCCATCGAAGCAACTTCTTTGCCACTATGGGTCCCTTGCAACTTTCCTAGTTCATATTACACATCAGACTTGGAAATGAAACTCATTTATAAGGCGTTTGTCAACACAAAGACTTATGTATATTACACATAGAACTTGTGAGGTTCATATTACAATTCGCAGTGAAATGTCTGAAGAAAATAAAATGCAGTATCTGTATAAGGTACGACGCCTGTTATTTGACGGGTGGTACCGTGGTTCATTTCCGAGGCAGTCATTATGGGACTTTAGTGGGCAGAGTGATATTTGGAGGAGTTTTTCTCCAAATAATTCGGTCTATCTATCTATCATTTATCTATCTATCTATCTATCTATCTATCTATCTATCTATCTACCTACCTATCTATCCATCCATCCATCTATATATACATATATATACATATATATATATATACATATATATATATATACCGAAGTGCTCCGTACTTAACCCTTGAAACGCCGAATTAAATCCCATCTGCCATCTGCTGGCATTCTTAGGAGCTTACCATATTATCCACGTTAGCAGGATAAGGGTTAAATTTCATTCATTTCCCATGCATACTATATGGAGTACATCCCGACAGCGTCGTTAAATAAACTATGTAAGAAAACACATATTCAAAATAGATTCATTATCTAAATAATTTACTATAATAAGGTCCCATTTAATTCATGACAAGTAAACAAACATACTGTCATGAAACGTTGACTGAAATTCAATACACTGTTTGTCCATTGATTACCCTTCTTCTACAACTGATCGCCATGCATTATTATTAGAATACGACAGTGTAGTTTTCCAATGTGCTCTTAGCACGCAGGCTTTTAGAATTATAAGCAGCGAGATACTAGTGGGGTAGCTTCAGTACCTATGGCCATAGTCCTGAAGACAATCTCAAGTAAAACACAATGCAGGTTTACTGACGTTATTTTTGCTGGAATTTCAAAACTTAACTATCTATAAAATGCACATTGCTACACGCTTCATCTGAATCTGATTCGTACTGTGCTTATTCGTAACTTTCTGAAACATTATTAGATCCTAACTGGAGAAAACGGGTCATGAAATCAGATAGTTATTGGTAAAAAAACTAATATTTTAACATGTTTGCAAGTTTTGTATGTACAATCCAGCATAGTGACCTGAGGATCATTTTCACACAGCTCTTTGAAGTTAATGACCTGATTTAAAAGGATACAGAGAAGCGTTTTTGTGTAGGTAAACGAAAGGATTAAACTTAAATGAAACCTCGTTGTGATCTAATATTGCTGCGTTTGTTTCACATACTATGTCCTCAGCAACTCAGCATTTCACAATCCGTTTCAAATGTTAAAATCGTACACTTTTGCCATCCTAAATCAAACGCTGATGACATCAGATTAGTGATGACGTGTGTTTAATTGCCCACGACACCGGTAGAGGAAAAGCTTCAACAAATGGAACCACGGACTTCATAGCCTACTGTGGTTTCATAAAGAGTTTAATCTCAACAAGAACAGAATCTATGTTGTGACCTACACTAAGCTTAGAATATATATGTATATATATATTACACGAATCCCCATTTTGTATTCTGCCATCAATGTCTTACGAAATACACTAAATGCGTAATTGTGTAATGATAAGACAACACAATACTTCAGCAGAAAGTGATTTGATCATAACCTTTTTACGTTTTTATTAAATTCAAAAATTTCTGCTTAAAAGAAAAATGAAACACGAAATGTTTCTTCAAAATTACAAAGTGGAAAACTTTTGTGCAAAGACGAAGTTGTTAAAAGAAATGAGAACTTAAAGCTAAAGGTAAAATTGTTCCTGTGCCTAAGTCCCAGCGCCATAATCACTGTTGGTCAATGAAATAGGATCCACACACTGCAAAATCGTAACGTGGATGGTCATTCTTCAGCAGCTTTTAGTCCAGGAACAAACAGGACAGGATATGATTACAGTAATTTCAGTGGCCTGGGAGGTTTCAGTTTATATTATTAAACACACCTGGAAATAGTTTGACACATGATTTGTACCCTGAAGTAGCCGGTTCGAACACGATTTTATCATACACGGTGAAACCTGCTTATAAGGAAAATGCGAGTGGCAAAATGTTTCCCTTCCATGAAGGTTCAGTTTAATACGGGCACTTGAATTTCGGATCTTCGAGACTGTAAAGATTTTCCGCTAAATACGGGATACCCTTATTCCAAGGTTCCGTTTAAGACAGGTTTCATTCCAGTCAAAATCATGCATTAGCTTAAGAAGATTTTATTAATCCCTAAACAAGAATGTGTGAAAAGTATTTCTACGCAGACGATTGAGAAAAATTTGATGGGGTTTCGGCACTTTTATCCACCATCCGATAAATCCATATTTATTCAATAGGTTTTTTTTTCAGCTACAGGCAAAACGGCCTCTCTATAGCCAGAGCTAACCTCAGTAGCATTGATAATACGTACTTCCAGTTTACGAGGGCCGTGTTTACAAACACAAGCTGTTTTAATCCGCCAATTGACGTAAGTTATTCATTTGACAAAGCATATGGAGGCCTGAATTATATTCCCTCAATATTTTAAAATTATAAATTTGAAATATAATTCTACCATTTGTGGAACTGTTTTCCTTACTGCTTTTATTGGGCTTTGGCTTAACTTAACACCACAGCTTTTCCATTCCACACAAAACCCCAGAGCATATAACGTTAACTGCCTTTCTGCATAATAAATGGTTTAACGGGTCCAATATACAGACATTTCTCTCATGTCCAGCACAGCTGACGGCTTCTCCGGTCTGTCTCTAGCGGTAGTTTGTGGGACAGGGTCTCTGCGTAAATTCGGAGCATTAAATACTAAGGTATATGTTATTGTGCATGTATGTAAGCTACAGAACGAGATATGTGGTGATTATAGCTATGATGCCATAGAAGGAATGGACTGTTGTTTATTGGACCGTGCATCTTTGTGATAACTGAAGAATAAAAAACCAACTAGATGCCACTAATTATTTTATTGTACTTCTTATGGACTCAAAATGTTTGGGGCACTACTATGCCCATCATCAGTAGCTTGCGACTCTGATGTTGATTACCACATTGGCCGTTTCGTTCTTGGTTAGCTGTATGTTGGAGGTTAGGTGCTGTTAGGCTGGAGTAGTATCTGGGCTGCAGGCTAAAGCTTTAGCCTGCAGCCCAGATACTACTCCAGCC
>Ga0131853_10014831_pt1 | contig 14268 bp, 8 predicted proteins | sample TergutLab28metaG_FD_92764 | JGI IMG/M metagenome (GOLD analysis project Ga0131853, IMG submission 92764) | Labiotermes labralis P1 segment gut microbial communities from Petit-Saut dam, French Guiana - Lab288 P1 (version 2) (version 2) | ecosystem: Host-associated > Arthropoda: Insects >... | reverse complement strand
AGCGGCACCGTGGGCGCGGCAGACATCCTGCGGATTGAGCGGCACCTGCATGATCTCCTTATGGATATGATAGGGCAGCCGCGCATATGGGATATTGTTCTGGGCAGACCGTAAGCGAGACAAATGTAAGTATACCGGGCGGGGGGATATAAGCCCCCCGCTCGGCGAAAAAAAACAAAAAAGCAATCATTATAAAAGGAGTAGCAACCCAATGCAAAAAACAACGCGAAGAACAATAAGCTTTTTATTGGCGGCACTCATGCTGCTGAGCCTGTTCCCGGCATCGGCTATGGCGATGCCGGATGTAAGCACGTATGAAGCCGAAACGGCAACGATGCCGGAGGAAACCCCCGGCGCGCTGATGGCGCATTTGCTTGCGGGCGGCATTATGTCCTTGCATAGTGCCGAGGCGGACGAGGCTTATTTAGAAGCCGGCACAATCACAATCGAAGTAGACGAATACGGCGTGCCGACGGTAACGATGCCGCCGGATGTGGGGGCGAACTATGCACTCAGCATTGCCGAAAGCGGTAACATCACCATCATCTTCCCGCCGGAGACGGACGAGGGTGATATCGAGCTTGCGTTGCCGTCTGACGAGTGGGCCTATACCATCGAGCGCAAGGACGCAGAGGCATTTGCGGATACATATGAGAGCACATATGACGAACTTGTGTTCGTGACGATTATCGCGCCTGTGATGACGGCTGAAGCTTATGCAGGGTCCGGTATTGATATGATGCCTAGGGCGTTTTGGTTTTGGGGCTCGATTATGTTGCGCTCGAATGGAGGCCAGTGGAACGAGATGCCTTGGGGATGGTATTCTTGGGATGAGATCCCCCCTCCTTTCCCGGAAATCAGATGGGATGTGGTTAGTACAGGCTCTACGGATCTCGTTCACTGGCAAAACATCCCGGAATTTCCGCTTCCGACAAGAGCCGGCTTCGCTTTTTACAGTTGGGCTCCTGCCCGCCCGACGTGGGGTCAGTATGAATCCGGACACCGGACCTTCACCGCGCAGTGGGGGCATAGTGTCACGCTGAACGCGGGCACGGGCGCACACTGGGGTACCACCCCGCCTTGGGGCTGGACGCGGAGCGCACCGGCATCGGGCAACATCACGCAGATTACGCGCGTATTTCCGACCGGCACGCACTGGGCTAACATAGCCTTCCCGACCCCGACGACCGCACCGGCGGGTCTGGTCTTTAGTTCGTGGAACCCGGGACGTCCGGGCGGTAATATAACAGCAAACTTTACATCGACGGCGACGTGGGGAGTACCTCAGACTACCATCACACTAAACGCGGGCGCGGGCGCAAACTGGGGCACGGACGCCCCGTCGGGCTGGCAGCGCGGTGCACCGGCATCGGGCAACATCACGCAGCTCACGCGCACGGTACCGGCAACCACGCAATGGAGTACAATTTCCTTCCCGACCCCGAACAATCCCCCGGCGAACGAAGCATTCATTGCATGGACCACGCCGCGTCCGGCTTCAGGGACCGTAGGGACAACGAACTTCAACTCCACCGCGACGTGGACGGTGACACCGCCCCCCGTTGTAAGCTTCAACCTCAACAACGCAACCACGCCCGCGAGCATCCCGAACCAAACGGTACCGCTGAACGGCACCGCCACCGAACCCGCCCCGCCCCCGACGCGTGACGGCTACACCTTCCGCGGTTGGTACATTGCGCCGGAAGAGCGGCTGATTATAACGGAGCATGTGTACGGCCTGGGCACGCAATATAACACCACAGCCGCCTACGCGCGCTTGGGCGCGAGCAACTTGAGAGGTGTTTTGAACACATGGGGTGCGAATAATCTCGCCCCTGAACTCAGAGCGGCAGCGTTGACGCCGGATGGTGTAAATAATGACGTGCGCTCTGCCCCCAGCCCGCACATCATCATCTCATGGACCCCACTGGGCAATATGCCTTGGGCGCAAGAGAATCAACCTGCGGGCCGCACGACTGCGGGCTTGCCGGCCTCCGGCGCGGCGGCGGACAGCGCATTGTTCGTGTTGTCGATATCAGAGGCAAACCACTATTTTGACAGCCCTGCCGGGCATGCGATTAATTCGGACAGAGAGGCATATGGCGCAGGGCTCAACGAGACCAGAGGTTGGTGGCTTCGCTCTCCCGGCGGTAGTGTGATGTTTAGCGATGATGGCGGCACCACGGGTGCCGTTGGTTCCGGCAACTCGACGGCGGTTGACTTTCGGGGCAGAATCTTACACCGAGATGGAAGCAATGCCGGGACCGGTTCCAGTACCATCCTCGGCTTCCGCCCCACGCTGTGGACCCACGGTGCTGTAGGCTTTGACGCGATCGTCGTCGGTGACCGCTTCACCGACACCAACGACATCGAATGGCGCGTGCTGTATGGGGATATGGAGCGTTTCGACTTCACCACACCCATCACGCGCGACACAACCCTCGTCGCCATGTGGGACGAGGCCGTTACCGTAAACTTCGACCTCAACGGCGCAACCACCCCCGCGAGCATCCCGAACCAGACCTTCGCCCCGGGTGAAACCGCGACACGCCCCGTGTCGGACCCCACCCGTGACGGCTACATCTTCCGCGGCTGGTACGCGGCGGCGGAGCGGCTTATCATCACCGAGCGTGCACACGGGGGTTGGGGGCCTGGGACTTCTATCACGGGGATGGGGGTCAATCCCTCGAACACGCCATATTTCACGACGAATCACTTCAGACCTTGGGCAGATTCGACCCTGCGCACGACGATGACCGATTGGGGTGCGGCGAACCTTGCGCCTGAAATTCGCGCGAGCGCGCTCGCGCCAAACAATGTGCATACAGACCGCTGGATTCCGCCCGGTGCACCCGGCTTCACCGGAAATTGGGATAACCCCGCGTGGCTGCAGACAGGGCCCGCCGGGTTCACCTACGCGGGCGTACCGACCCCGGGCGCGGCGGCGAACAGCTCTTTGTTTCCGCTGTCCATGTCCGAAGCACGTCAGTATTTCCATGCCCCCGGCCAGTTCACAAATGCCGATTTACTCGCCTTTGACCACAACTTCCCCACAACGGCTCGGCCCTGGTGGCTTCGTTCGCCCGGCGGCGGCTCAAGACCGGGCGGTGAATATATCCATGACAACTCGAACAGGCCCATGACAGGTGTGAACTGGGCCGGAACGCTGGTTAACGTGATTGGACACCACCCGGACCTAGGCCTCCGCCCCGCCCTGTGGACACGGGGTGCCGGAGGAGGAACCCCGATTGGCGGCACCTTCACCGACACCAACGACATCATGTGGCGCGTACTGGCGGGCGATTTGGTCCCCTTCGACTTCACCACGCCCATTTACGATGACACAACCCTCATCGCCATGTGGGACGCTGCCCACACCGTCACCTTCGACCCCAACGGCGGCACACCGACCCCGCCGACGCAAAGCGTGCGGGACGGCGAGACGGCCACCGAGCCGACGCCGCCGCCGACGCGGGACGGGTATACGTTCCGTGGGTGGTATACCGGGAGAGATGAAATCTGGTGGCGCGTTCTCGCCGAAGATGCGGGGCGTCAGCTGATTATCACCCGCGATGCACACGGCAACTGGACAGATTATAGTAACGTTACGAACACACCGTACAACCTCACCAATCAAGAACATACTCCTTTTACGCAGTCCCATCTGCATACAATCATGCAAGATTGGGGCGCAATGCACCTTGCGCCTGAACTCCGTGCGAGAGCACTAGCACCGAACGGTGTAGATAACGATGTGCGGAATGCGCGGGGAGGTACGTGGACTTCATTACACGGGCAGCACCCGCAACCGAATGTGCCCGGTCAGTACGAGAATCAGCCTGTTGGACGTACAACACCCGGTGCAGCTACGCCGGGTAATGCAGCGAACGCTTCTTTGTTTGTACTTTCTATTTCGGAAGTGCATGAGTATTTTGACTTTACGTTTGTTCCTCTGGGACCTACTACCGGATATTATAGCGACAGGATTGCCTATTGCCATAATACCGGGTTGCGTCGTCGGAGTACGTGGCTCCGTTCGCCCGGGCCCCTTGCGCAACCTATGGCGTCATGGAATAGTGGCGGCGATGTAGGGCAGATAACCTCGAACAACATAAATTCCGGATTCCGCCCGGCCTTATGGGTGGAGAACTTGGGAGGTGGTTTGTCGGTTGGTGATACTTTTTCTACTGTTCCCGTCCGTTTTGACTTTACCACCCCCGTCCACGATGACATCACGCTGGTCGCCATGTGGGACAAAGTAGAAACCCACGACGTCACCTTCGACCTAAACGGCGGTGACCCGCCCGCCCCGGCAACGCAAAGCGTGCGGGACGGCGAGACGGCAACCGAGCCGACGCCGCCGCCGACGCGTGAGGGCTACACCTTCCGCGGGTGGTACACGGCGGAGCCCACCGAAACCTTCACCGACAACGGTATCGCGTGGCGTGTAATGTATGACAGCGGCGATGGATACCGTCTCCTGCTTACGGAACATGTGCATATGGCGAATATCCCAAATGGAGGGTACAACCTCGGGGGAGGCGGGTACACACGCTTGGCACAGTCGAACGCCCGTACGCTTCTGAACACTTGGTGGACAGACTACGTGGCCGGCACAGGGGTTGCGGCCGCTGCGGTGCCTGTAAATAATGCGGAAAATGATGTCCGTGCCACACTCGGACCCGCGAACGCAACGTGGAGCTTTGAAAATGTGGCGGCCAGCGGCTGGACTACACCCGGCAGCGGTGCTGTAGCGGCAAACGGTTCTAACGCACTATTCATTTTCTCAGTATCAGAAGTAAACCGATTCTGGCCGCCGACGAACAATGTGGAGTCAGGTCAGTGGAGTGTAAATGCGGATCGTCAGGCAAATGAGCACAGCGGCCCAGTACCGCAGCATTGGTGGCTCCGCTCACCGGGCGGCGAGATAGACTGGGAGGTGAGCAATAATGTTGCGTTTGTGGAGGCGAGTGGTCAGGTGGGCCATCTGCGTGGCAGCGCCCAGCCCCCGGGGCTACGCCCCGCATTGTGGATATATGGCGACATAATGAATGACGACGGGCTGTCTGTGTTCTATAACTACACCCCCTTCGACTTCAACACCCCCATCACCGAGGACACACACCTCATCGCGATGTGGGACGCCGTGCACGACGTCACCTTCGACCTCAACGGCGCGGACACCCCCGCGAGCATCCCGACGCAGACCGTGCCGGACGGCGAGACGGCAACAGAGCCGACCCCGCCCCCGACCCGCGACGGCTACACCTTCCGTGGGTGGTACTACGCGCCGGACGGACAGCTGATTATCACGGAGCATGTACACCGCGGCGGCGACGGCACTTGGACGCCGTCTGGCGGCGATACGCGGTATAATAGACCTTCCGCGCCCCACCTTCCGGATGTACCCGGGTACACCCGATTCACACAGTCACACCTTCATACGACGATGATTGCTTGGGGCGAAACAAACCTTGCACCTGAACTCCGCGCAAGAGTACTGGCACCGGACGGCGTAGATAACGATGTGCGGAGTCGCGGAGAGGGAGGGTTGTGGAGTTCGGCTTCGAATGTCGGAGGATTCGAGAACCAAGCGATTGGACGTACCACGCCCGGCGCACCGACACCGGGCAGTGCGGCGAACGCCTCCTTGTTTGTGCTCTCCATTTCGGAAGTGCATGAATATTTTGACGGTGGAGGTACCATTGAAAATGCCGACAGAATGGCCGGACGGGCTTCTAGTTACCCTGCCTTCCATGGTGCCGAGTGGTGGACCCGGTCGCCCGACAGCACAGGCGTCGGCGTAGCGACTGTAGGCGTTGACGGCCGTATAATAGCAAACAGGGTTGCTGCAAACGAGGGCCCCGGCTTCCGCGCCGCTTTGTGGGTTGACGGCGCGGCACCCGTGGGCACGCGCTTCACCGACACCAATGACATCCAATGGCGCGTACTGGGCGGCGAGCTGGAACCCTTCGACTTCAACACACCCATCACGCGTGACACAAACCTCATCGCAATGTGGGACGCTGACGGCTACGAATTCCAAATCACCTTCCACATGTACGACGGCAGCGACGACTACGAAATCGTAGAAGTCATCCCCGGCACCGCGCTAAACCTGACGACGCTAGCCGACCGCGGCATCCCCGTGGCACATATCCTCGGCACACCCGAGGCACAAGGCTGGGCATTGTGGGGCTGGTTTAGCGATGCGCAGCTGGATCCCGCCACGACAGGGCGTCCCCTCAGAAACGGCTTCCGCAGACCGGTTGTAGGCGCGACAGGCTTCCCGATCGGCTCCGTCATCACGCAGACAATGATTGACGATTTGTTCGACGCAAACGGCAACCTCGACCTCTTCGTCATCTGGTCGCTCTGGGGCGACGCGAATGATGACGATAGAGTGGATGCTGCCGATGTTTTGCAGATGCAGCGGCATTTGCATGATCTCCTCATGGACCTGATCGGACAGCCGCGCACATGGGATGTGACAATTAACCAGATCGCCGCCAACGTAACCGTGAGCGGCACCGTGGGTGCGGCAGACATCCTGCGGATTGAGCGGCACCTGCATGATCTCCTTATGGATATGATCGGGCAGCCGCGCATATGGGATATTGTTCTGGGCAGACCGTAAGCGAGACAAGTCTCAAATAGGAAAAAGCCGGGCAGGGGAGTATCCCTGCCCGGCTAAGGAAAAAATATATAATAGCTGATTAAAATAGATACCAACAGAGCAATTATATAAGGAGCAACCCACATGCGAAAAACAACACGAGGGGCAATAAGCTTTCTGTTGGCAGCACTTATGCTGTTGAGCTTGTTCCCGGCATCGGCTATGGCGATGCCGGATGTAGGTACATACGAGGCTGAGCCTGCGTATACACAGAGCGCGCCGGCGGCCCCGCTTGCCGCCGATGGCTACGAATTCCAAATCACGTTCCACCTATACGACGGCAGCGACGACTACGAAATCGTAGAAGTCATCCCGGGCACCGCGCTCGACCTGACGGCCCTCGCCGACAGAGGCATCCCCGTGGCGCATATCTACGGCACACTCGAGGCAAGCGGCCGAGCATTGTGGGGCTGGTTTAGCGATGCGCAACTGGATCCCGACACGACAGGGCGCGTGCTCAGAAACGGTCTCCGCAGACCGGTTGTCAGAGATGTAGGCTTCCCGATCGGTGAAGTGATTACGCAGACAATGATTGACGACCTGTTTGACGCGGACGGCAACCTCGACCTCTTCGTCATCTGGTCCCTCTGGGGCGATGCGAATGATGATAGAGTGGATGCTGCCGACGCTCTGCTGATTCAGCGGCATTTGCATGATCTTTTCATGGACCTGATCGGACAGCCGCGCACATGGGATGTGACGATTAACCAGATTGCCGCCAACGTAACCGTGAGTGGCACCGTGGGTGCGACAGACATTCTGCGGATTGAGCGGTACTTGCATGACCTCAGCATATGGTGGCCGGGCGCAGGGTGGCCGAGCATATGGAATATAGTTCTGGGCAGACCGTAAGTAAGACAAGTCAAATGGGAAAAAGCCGGGCAGGGGATTATCCTCTGCCCGGTTTTTGTTGCAAAAGAAGCTGGCATACAGATTAGCGTAAGCGGGAAATAAACGGGACATTGTGGCATTGCAGTAGCTGATGCTAAACTCAAACGCAAAAGAGATCAAGGGTGCGCAACGCATGGGACAGCAGAAACGCAGCAAGTTGAAGCGGGAAACGCTTATCGCCGCCCAACAGGAGCGCGGCCAATCACAAAACCCATGGTGCGAAGCGAACGGAGTAAACTACCACACGTTTCCCGACCGAGCAAGACGGCTGCGCCGGCGGGAAAAGCCAACGCAATGGGCGGAAGCGCAGGCAGCGGCGGATACGGGTGCGATCCAAGTAGAGGTTGGCACATTTCGAGTGATAGTGCCTGAAAATTTCAACGAGGCATCATTACTTCGGGTCTGTAAGGTGTTGGCAAGCTTATGCTGAGTGTGTGTATCTCGCTTGTGGGGCGACGGATATGCGGAAGAGCATCAGTAGCTTATCAGCGATAGTGGCGGGCTGTTTTCACCTCGACTCATTCGATGCGGCAAACACACCGCAACCCGCACGCCCAGACCATCCCGCGTCAGCACATCAAAATATCCGCCGTGCTTATCCACAATCCACTTCGCAATCGCAAGCCCGAGCCCCGTGCCGCCAGTACTCTTCGTGCGGGAGCTGTCGGAGCGATAGAACCGCTCAAAGATATGCGGCACATCCCCCGCGCCCATGCCCTGCCCCTCGTCTTGGACTTGGAAGAAAGCGATGCCCTCTGCGTTGACGCCCGCCTTCAACGTAATCCTCGACCCCGCGGGGCTGTACTTCGCCGCGTTGTCCGTCAGGATGCGGGCGACCTGTTTGAGCAAACCGGGGTCGCCCACGGCCTCCACAGGTTCGGACGGGGTAACAAGGCGGTACTCATGGCTCTCGTCTATCATGACAGATTCGTCATGTACCTCTTTCATCATGGCCGCAAGGTCAAGCGTTGCGCGCTCCAGTTGAATCTTGCCGATGTCCCCGCGGGCGAGGAACAAAAGCTGCTCCACCAGCCGCTGCATGTGGACGGATTCGCTCTGAATCGCGGCGATGGACTCGGCCAACACCGTCTCATCCTCCTTACCCCAGCGGTCGAGCATGTTGACGTAGCCTTGGATGACGGCAATGGGCGTCCGCAGTTCGTGCGAGGCATCGGACACAAAGCGGGATTGCTGGCGGTAGTTCTCCCGCATCTGTTCGAGCAAATTATTTACCGCTTGCTCCAACCCCGCAAGGTCGTGGTCGCCCGTCTCCAAGCGATCGGCGCGGGTGGGGCTGATTTGACTGATGGCGGTCTCCAAGGCGTGGAACTTCTCCGCCCCGAGCAGGACGGCGGTGCTGAGTTTGTCGGCCGTCTCCGCCATCTCGTATAAGGGACGCACCCGCCGCCGAATCTGCCACCTGCCGATGAGAATTTGCCACAGCAAAATGATGCCCTGTGTGGCAAAAACGGGAACATACAGAAACGCCAGTTCGGCAGTCAGGCGTCCCCAGTTTGTGAGCAAAGTCATCCCGCCCAAGTGGAACGCTACTGCGGAAAACAGCACCACATTGAACCAGAAAAAAATCCAAAACAATTTCCACAACCAAAGCCGCCGGATGCGTCCGACAGCCTTATTCAGTTTTTGCGTCTGCGCCGTCTTATTCATCTCGCACCACGTATCCCACGCCGCGAATCGTCTTGATGAGCTTCACGTCAAATTTATCGTCAATCTTCGACCGCAGATAACGGACGTAGACATCCACTACATTGGTCTCGCCCATGTAGTCATAGCCCCAGACCCGCTCCAAAAGCGTGTCACGGCCGAGGACGATGTTTTTGTTCTCCAAGAGCGTCTGGAGCAGGGAGAACTCGCGGCCGGTGAGCTCCACGGGCGTGCCGTCGTACTGCACCTCGTGCCGCTTGGGGCAGAGCGTCAGCTTGCCGCAGAAAAGTGCAGAGTTGCCCTCCGCGTTCTCCGCCCCCGCTGTCGCACGCTTGCGCAGGCAGAGCCGGATGCGGGCGAGCAGCTCCTCGATGGCAAACGGCTTTGTGATATAGTCGTCCGCGCCCATATCGAGGCCCGAAACTTTGTCCATGACGGCATCCCGCGCCGTCAGCATAATGACGGGAACGTCCGAGGATTTGCGCAACCGCCGCAAAATCTCAATCCCGTTGAGACCCGGCAGCATAATGTCCAAAAGCACGAGGTCATAGGCCCCGGACGCCGCCAGCTCCAATCCCCGGCGGCCCTCGGTGACCTTTTCGACCTCGTAGCCCTCATATTGCAGTTCCAATTCGATGAAGCGTGCGATTTTTTCTTCGTCTTCAACGACTAAAATTTTGCTTGGCATGGGGTTCCTCCTGATTTGCGCCCGTAGGGGCGGATTCCATATTCGCCCGGGTCGTAGTGCGCATGTTCGACACAGGGCGGATATGGAATCCGCCCCTACGAATTACTCACCCTCATCCTTGAACTCTTCTTTCACGGCCTCTGCCGCTTTGGTGGCTTTGTCCATGACATCGTTGATGCTGTCTTTGCCGAGGTCGGGACCGGTGAATTTGTAGTGGTAGCCGCAAAACAGGCTGACGACCATCAAAAACAGCGTGACGATGTGGAAGAATATCAAAAGCAAGACAAATGCCGTCACCGGGAGACTGAACTTCCGCTCGCCGTGCCGCTGGACGACCAGACTATTGGTATTGCCCTTGTGAATCACGCGCCCGACCCAAGCCATAAATTTCTCAAAGCCGTCGCCCTCGGATTTTTTCTCTTGGGGTTCGGACTGCGTTTCATTGCTCGTGTTCGTGCGGTGCTGCTGTGTGTAACCTGTGTTTTGGACTTTGCCCTCTTTTTCGAGCAGGACTACAGCGTCCAACAAGTCCCAGTCGGCGGTCTCCAACGCGGCCTTTGCGTCCTCGTAACTCACGCCCGCTTTCTCCCGCAGACGTTCTACCATCTCAATGCGATCCATATCGTCGCCTCCTTGTGTGTTACACTTATGATAGCAGGGGGAGATTATATTGCTATGTTGCGGAGATTAAAAGTGGATTAGAGATTTATTATATCACAGATTGTTGGGGGTTGCGCTGCATGCGGAGATATACGGCACCGCGCGCCACTCGCTGCCGCCCTGACGAATATGCGGCGCAAAGCACAGAGCCATCAAATCTGTCACCGCGCTTTCCTTGGTGAAGATTTGGATTGCCGTCTCCCCCAGTCGCTTGACCTCGGCGGGGCGGCTGAGGATGGGGAGGCTTGCTGTCTTTGTCACGCGGCGCAGGAGAGCCTGCCCCGTTTGATTCGCGGCGAGGACACGGATGTACGGCGGCACCTGCGGGCGATGCGTCGGCGTTAGGCCGAGGCACATCGTGAGAATCAGACGGCGGATGCGGGAGAGGTGGTAGCGTTTGGTTTTGGTCTTGTCCAACAGTTCTTGGAGACTGCCGACCTCGGCGGCGATGTTTTTGATGCGGGTGCTGAGGCCCTCGCTGTCGTCGGACCAGCCGCCCTCGGGCGCTTGGTTGAGGCGCAGGAGGGTTAGGATGGCGGGTTCGAGATGTGTGAGACTGACGGGGCCGTAACCGTTTGCGAGTTCACGCCGAAAGAGTTCTGTTGCGGCGGCGGGCATGTAGTCCCAAGGGTCATTTTTTTGTAGGGTGCGATGCCCGCATCGCACCGCATCATCCTTATATATACCGCACAGGGTGCAATGCGGGCATTGCGCCCTGTGACGGAGCCGTTCCCGCAGGTGGGTTGCGGATGCGTAGCCGCCTGTGGGGGTGTCGCTGTCGTGCGTTGCGCCTTTGCGTTGGACGGTTAGAGGTGTAATATCTGCGCCCAAACGGTGAATCGCGCGGAGGTACTCGATGGCGAGGAGATTATTGGGTGTGCGGAGCGGTGCGCCGAGGTCACCGACGGCGTCCAAGGCCGTTTGGCAGGCTGTGCCGTAGGGGAGCCCCCCGCCCATTTTGGCTTTGATATTCGCTTGGATTTGCGGGGTGTTCAGAGCGTGGGCGGCGGCGGTCAGGACTTCGGCATCCGCCGTCTCGCAGCCGAATGCCAGACGGGTGTCCGCTTGCCCCATTGCCGCTAAGAGAGCCACGCCGCCCTCGGCGAAGCGTTCGGCAGAACTCAGTACGTAAGGCACGGGCAGTTCCGCCACCAAATCGGCACCGCAACGGATGGCGGCTTCGGCTCTTGCGGTCTTGCGGAAGACGGCCAAATCACCCCGTTGGACACAGTTGCCGCTCATGATGCACACCACGGCCCCCTCGCCCCCCATCGCCGTACGGGCGGCTTGAATCGGTACGGTGTGGCCTCGGTGGAAAGGGTTGAACTCGGATATGATTCCCGTGACTTGCATAAGCTTCTCCTAAAATTCCCCTACAAATTCGCTCGAAACGGTTGTTTTTTTCTCGGTTAGGCGTTATACTGGTTCCAAATAAAAACATGCCCTTTTGTTTTTATTTGGAACGTATGGATATGTCTTTTGTGGGTTCTTTATCACATTATTGGTATCAACACGGGCGACCGAAAACGGCCGCCCCTACATTATAATACAAGAGGTGGGAAAATGAAAGTTTTAGTAATCAACGCAGGCAGCTCTTCCTTAAAATATCAGCTCTTTGACATGACAGACGAGCGTGTGCTCGCCAAGGGCATCTGCGAACGCATCGGGATTGACGGGCATATCACGCACAAGCCCCAAGTCGAGGGCAAGGCCGTTTTCGACGAAGACGTGTCCCTCCCCGATCACGCCACGGCGATTGCGCTGGTCATGGAGAAGATGCTCTCCGCTGAGTCCGGCGTCATCTCCGATGTGAGCGAAATCGGTGCGGTGGGTCATCGTGTCGTCCACGGCGGGGAGCGTTTTTCGGCATCCTGTCTGATTGACGATGCCATGCTGGACGAGGTTCGGGCTTGTATCCCATTGGCTCCCTTGCACAACCCGGCCAACATTACGGGCATCGCGGCCTGCCGGGCCGTTTTGGGCGATGTGCCGCAGGTGGGCGTGTTTGATACCGCTTTCCATCAGACCATGTCCCCCGCCGCGTATACTTACGCCATCCCCTATGAATATTACGAGAAGTACAAAATCCGCCGCTATGGCTTCCACGGCACGAGCCACCGCTATGTGGCCGCCCGCGCCGCCGAGATGCTGGGGCGTCCCATTGAAGAGCTGAAGCTCATCTCCTGCCACATGGGCAACGGTTCCTCGCTCTGCGCCATTGACGGCGGCAAGAGCGTGGACACCTCCATGGGGTTCACCCCGCTGGCCGGCGTGCCGATGGGCACCCGCTCCGGGGATATCGACCCCTCCATCATCGAGTTCCTCGCCGACCGCGAGGGCATGACGGTAGACGCGGTACTGAATGTACTGAACAAGAAATCCGGTATGTTGGGCGTCTCCGGGGTGTCTTCGGATTTCCGCGACCTCTGGAAAGCCGTGGATGCGGGCAACGAGCGGGCAAAACTTGCGCTGGACGTGTTCTTCCACGGCGTTGCCAAGCGCATCGGTGCCTACGCCGTCGCCATGGGCGGTGTGGACGCGGTGATTTTCACCGCGGGCATCGGCGAGAATGGTGCCGAGGAGCGCGAGGCGATTTGTAAAAACCTCGGCGTACTGGGGCTTGCGCTGGATACGGAGGCAAACAAGGTTCGAGGTAAGGAAAAGGACGTCACCGCCGCCGGGTCACGGGGCCGGGTGCTCGTGATTCCGACGAATGAAGAATTGGTAATTGCGCGGGACACGGTTGAGATTGTCGGGGCGTAGGATTGAATATGATTGTAGGGGCGGCCCCGCGTGGCCGCCCTTTTTTTGTCTTGACGGTTTTGGGACGACATTCCTCTTATCTGTTCCTAAATCAGAGCCATCCCCAGATACACCTCGTCCCTGTCCTCCTGTGCGATGCCGAGGTATCGGCGTGTAATCTCGAAGGACGAGTGATTATAAATATCCATCAGCATCACCGGCAGTACGCCGGATTTCCACGCAAAGTATCCGAAGGTCTTGCGCAGAGAATGACAAGCGATGCAACCGGGGGCTTTGACCGCCACGGCGGCGGCCTTGATAATGCGCCACGCCTGGATGCGGCTGATGGGGGCGGAGTGCTTTCTGTTGTTCGAGAAAACAAACTTATCCCGTCTGCTTGCGAAGCACAAATGCAGCGCATGGATTGCCTTTTTGTTTAAGGCAATCCTTTTTTGTTTTCCCGTCTTACGTTCAATGATGGTGAAATGGGAGCGGAACTCGCCCGCCTCAAAGTCGTACACGTCGTCCCAAGTGATACGGAGAAGGTCACCGATGCGGAGTGCGGTGTAGACACCTAAGACAATGAGTGCATAATTGCGGAAGTTGCGCTGTTTGAGCCAATAGCCTGCGAGTTCTCTCAATTGCTTTTTGTCTCTAATTGGATCTGTACTCATAAAAAATCCCCCTTTTTCTTGCTAAAGATAGCATACCATAAAATGAAAAAATACACCCAAAAGGATACAGTCCTCTTGCGCGTATCCCCTTTTTTTCATGGTAAGGATAGCATACCACAAAACGGCAACATCTATCCATAAAAAGGAGAATGTAACATAATATTCCTTTTGTAACTTATCAGAAATGAATAATCCCTTGATTTCGCAGGGCTGACACGCTCAGCAGCCTACAAGGCCCAAGGGCAATCCTCAGTCAACTTCGTTGGCAACTT
>Ga0131853_10014830_pt1 | contig 14268 bp, 7 predicted proteins | sample TergutLab28metaG_FD_92764 | JGI IMG/M metagenome (GOLD analysis project Ga0131853, IMG submission 92764) | Labiotermes labralis P1 segment gut microbial communities from Petit-Saut dam, French Guiana - Lab288 P1 (version 2) (version 2) | ecosystem: Host-associated > Arthropoda: Insects >... | reverse complement strand
CGGGTCCCCACAGCCGTTAATCTCTGTTTTCTAGACCTGGAGCCGCTACTTTTTTCATTCCAGTAGCTCCTCAATTGACCTCACGAGGCTCACGAGGCTGAGTGGACCCCGTTCCAGACCCACCACTACTCAGAAAAATCTGGTAGCGCCGGGGATCGAACCCGGGACCTCTGTATCTGTAGCCAGAAACTCTGACCACTAGACTACAGACATTTATTTACTGCTAAATTACTCTGCATGTTTCGGGCGTCCATCGTGCCCATCATCAGGAGTACATTAAACTGTAGTTGCAGCCTCTGGTACTGTACCGATCATACTGTCTGGGAAGCAAGCTTCTTCAAACGTGACCAAATAAGAAACAAATAATTCCTTATTTGGTCACGTTTGAAGAAGCTTGCTTCCTAGATAGTATGATCAGTACCAGAGGCTTCAACTACAGTTTTACGTACTCCTGATGATGGGCGCGATAGACGCCCGAAATATGTAGAGTAATTTTGCAGTAAATAAATACCTGCATACTGTCGCATCTTGTTGGATTTCTTCAACCTAGAATTACATAAGCACGGAACTACAAATCTAAAATTTAGACTTGTAAGCGTGATTGAAATATAGGCCTATTTTAAATTTCAAAGAACGTCTCTTAATAACAAGTGTTCCCCTTCGTCGAATGGAGATAAGAAAAAAATCGATCAGAAGCCCAGAGGTCGTTTAGAAAGCACGGTCAATTCAACAAATAATTCCAAGTTGCATAACTACTTACACAATAATACTTGCTGAACTGATCATGAAATTTCGGGCCTTTCACGGAAACCGAAGTTTCATACCCGGGCCCATAATGCTTCAACCAGAGTCCATGGATCCAGGTTCACCCCTGTGGTTATTCCAAAGAAAGAGCTTAAGTCTAAGGCCTTCGTAACAGTCCGTAACACTCTACTATTATGCGGTAAATTTTGGCCAACACCTCAACCCAAACTGATAAGTACCCCTTGTCGGCTGTCTGTTGCAATTTATTCAATACAACAGCTATCACTCTCTGTTCCTCAAGGTTGCCATCTAAAATGCAAACAAAATGCGCTTCATGTCGTGACGAAGCAGGACCCATTTATCACGCAACCTAAGCCAACAAGGTAATAGATGGTACTTTGCTGTCAGGTGCATTTGGAAAGCTTAAATGACCAGCGTGGCAGAATTACTTTATTATTTCGAAATAAAAGAAATTGGTTCTAGAAAGACGCAACCTAATTACTTCAGTCTGAGGACGCTAATCAAAGCATCGAATTCCCTGCTAATGTTCATTAAAAGGTGCCAGTTTGTCGTCACTTACTCTCTAGGTTTATTAACAACAAAGGATTCAGGTAAGGCATCTGAAATTTACAGAGCAAAGTACGGTGCAGCCTTAATTAACTTAGGCCTACTTTTAATCTAAATCACACGCCAGAAATAAGATCTTTTCTCGCAGAAAAAATGCGTCTACCAATAAGCTTATTCTGTAGTGGGAAATAATAGATATTTCTTTTGAGAATCACACCAAACACATAACACATCCAGTGGGGGAACTGCTAAGCTCTTAAACGCTAAGGCAACCGCTGTATTTTGAAGTGTTATTTTCTATCACACAACGGTGATTGCTGCATTCCAAACCATTCCCGAATTCCTATAGTCAACTGCCTACAAGCGCCGTAAATACAGCACTATTTCGCGCACGTGTCCTTTCCACATCAATAAGCTTGTTGCTTGCATGTGGACGTCTAGCGCTACATTAATAACGGATTTACCTAACCTAAGGCAATAAATTCTTTTGACCGCAAAGCTGAAAGCCGTGTGTTCGAGCGAACCTGGTTTTATTTCCTTGACCATAAACAATATTAATTTTACAATCTTGCTGAATCTGCATTGAATCTTGTTCCATTTATCATCTTATTCACATTCTTAGCTGCTAACGTTCCTCCTCTCTATTCTCTCCGCCAAGCTCTCTCGCAAGTCTTTTGAATGTCGTTTCGTATTTATAACTAGGGGCAAGCTTAACTAACCGTTACGCCCACGCCCATCCATACTCATGCCTGATCCGTTTGTTTCTCTCCAGAGACAGTAGACGAATATTTACAAAATTTTATACGGGCTAGATAGGTCAATATTTAAAGATAAAAAAATGTAATCTTCGAAATTCTTTCTTTTGAGAGTGGAAGATTCTTTCTCGCAGTAAGATTTTCGAGAACAGGCTAAAAGGAGTGCATTTGAACCCACGCAAGATGTAGCAACAGGTGGACGAAGAATAAGACAAAATGAACAATTTAATAACTTAGATCATTTAATGGATATTATAAGGGTGATCAAATTGAAGACAGAAGAATGGCCTCGTAATATAGAATGTATGGTAATTTGGAACAGTGGCAACAAAAGTATGTTCCTAATAACTTGTGAAAGGAAACACTTTGTTGTGTTAGGTTCAGGTATAAGGACAATATTAAGTTACATTTAAGACAGTTAGCTTGCAGTGTGATAGAATATACATAGTAGCTTCAAACATTTCCCGGAATTCGCTGGTATAACGAACAGGAATTGCTAAGAAATGTTCAATGACATCCTTCTTCGCCTTAGGGAGTCAGTCAGAAAGAAATGCCCCGAAAATGGGGAACCAACATTTGATTCGTCCTTCACGACAATGCTCCAGCACACCGGTCCGTTTCGGGCAAGGATTTCTTAACAAACAACCACGTGATAACACTGGAGCTTCCCCCATACCCTACTGACCTGACTTCATCCGAATTTTACCAAATCCCTCAATTGAAATCAGCAATGAAAAGATGGCGCTATTGTGACGCTAATGATATCATTAAGAATGCGACGGAAGAGCCGAAAATATTTTCGCGTAATGGCTTCCAGGAATGTTCCCTCCACCTTTAACAGTCGCTGGCCGAAATTTGTAAGTACATAAGCGGGCTATTTTGAAGGCAATATATATTAAATAATTGTACTGTTTTGTACATCTCAGAAATGAAGTGATTCTGGGAACATTTTGAAGCTACCACTTAATAAATTCTCTCACGGAATGTCCATTGGCGACCTCTTGCGAGAGCGCTATGATCAGTCTGGTTTCATACACGGTGCGAAATTTTTCGACGCACTGAAAAACTGTCAGCGTCTTGAATAAGGTATTGCACCATGGAATTAACACAAGTTCATGAGCTCTTCATTTTACACAATTCTTCAGTATTTCAATTTGGCCTTCTACGATTATGCCGAACATTTTCCTCAGATATTTTACCGCATATTTCCTCAGTGTATATACTGTGCCCTCGGCGCAAGTGATGGAAATATTAGCCAAGAGTTCTGCGTGAAAGGAGAGAGTTACACCTTCATATTTTATAAGCTGTTATCCGTTAACGATCAATACAGACAACATTTTAGAGTGAAGTTTTAAAAGCTACCTCAAGAGAAGAGATTCATCGGGGAACAGGTTGTTATGGCAAGCTGATCTAAAATTTCCCACCTCCCCTTGTATGGAGCCCGAATTTTATTACAGTCTTCACCACGGACCGTCAGATAATAATACATTGCGTACGTTGTTTCCACTAGGAACCAAAACACATTCTTTTCACTTTGTTTTAACATTTTATTCCCAATTACGCCCAGGCCACCAATTCATTTTTAGATTAAAACTTTTTTTGGTCTTCTCATCTCCTGATGTGTAGAGTGTGTCCTCTCCATCTCATGCACCTTCGTTTGCTCACCCTAATAATATATGAGGAAGACTAAAATTTATGAAACTCGTAATTGTGCAACGTTCTGCTCCGTCTTGTTTTCTCTTTCTGCTAGATCCACATATTCTTCTACGTGCAATTACGATAATTTTCGCACTGACATCAGAGCCACCTGTGATCGCAGATTTGCACAACAAGTCACGGCATCTTATTATCTACGTTGCGTAATACCTTGGAGATATGTAAGTATCATCCGTGGGGCACATAACCTTAAAATTACCAACAGGCCATAAGAGAAAGAAACACCGACACTTTGGGGCATAACAAATCTCATTACACTTCAACACATGATTTACCGTATGAGGCTTTCTTCGGTTTACATTTCAGTTTGTTAGATGTACAGCAATTTCACGTTATATATCTGCTGTCAAGTTCAACATGAAGTTTTGAAACCAAATGAAACACTTATGATAAACTACATAATTTTTAAATCAGTAACAATTTACATACTTCGAAAAAAGGAAGTGCGCCTACAGAATTTCTGGAAGATTTTTGTGGTCTATAGGCCGATTCTTGTTCTTTTCATTTTCTGGGCTTCAGTTGTAACACTGAAATCAAGGCGTCTGTGTCTACCAGACCAGTTATTTAAGAATATTTGATTCGCATTCGTAAATCTCACATTTATTGTGAATACAAACACTGAGATCTAACACCACACTCCACAATTTAGACCCAACAGCATGATTATAAGCTTATAATTCGGTCGTCCCTCGAATTCCATTAATAGTGTTACATTGCCCACTGGGCCAACCTTGTGATCAATGTTTTACATTGAAGTCGAATATTTCAATATTCATTAATATCATTTTGTACCTTCTTTATTATTTTATTGGAATATGGCATGGTAGTGTTCTAACGTTTAAGGGTTAATTAAATTTCTCTATTTATTTATATATTTAAACTTTTTAGAATATTTAAGGTAAAGTCTTTTTAATAGTGAGTAATAATGCGTATTTACTAGACACAAGCCACTTTTACGTAATGATATGCAGGTGGTTCCTGAAATTTGTGTGCCGATTTTAGGCCTTATTTATGAATCAGAAAACGCCTTATGTGCAAGTCACTTCTAAACGCCCAATTTCTGGGACCTAGTATCAGAGACTAAATCTTTTATCGGATTTTCGTGAAATCAGTAAAATAATTATTCACAAAAACCTGTCTATCAAGCAAGAATTTCGTGAAATTTGGTTCAGCAAGAGCCATAAAATACTTAGGTGCGTAACTAAATTCATGCCCATACGTTGTACTTTTCCTGGCCAATCTGGGTGAAATCCAGTACAGTTCTACGTTTAATGCCACTGAGAGCATAGGAGATTCATGAAAATCTGTGCAGTAAAATCCATGCTTTAGAGTGTGTATGACTCGTGCCCGTATTTTTTACATAGTCATCCCTTTCGCTGAAAATGTGATACAGAAGGTGTCCATAAATTAGCGAGTGCGAGTTTCATGAAAATCGGCTCAGAAGGCCGAACTTTCCTTATGCGAGTAAATGAAATAACATTTACGGGCATACCGTGAAATCTTGTGGTATTTTAAAGTAGATAACTTTTGATAAAGTCTGTTTAGTACAATAGTATATACCACCAACTAGATGCAACAATATTAGTATATTGCTATTGTTGCATCTAGTTGGTTGTTTTTACTACTGTATCAGAGATGCACGGCCACCATACATCAAATCTGTTTAGTACGTCATGGAATATACGATCCCAGTCTTGTTTAGTTCTTTATAGGTCTGATATTTCCAAGTTACGTATAGCCCTAACTTCAATAATTGCAGTTAACGAATAACTTTGTCAGGTGATGAAGATACTTTTCTTTCTCAGATCTTTGTCAGGTGATGAAGATACTTTTCTTTCTCAGATCTTTTCAAAACCAAATAAATCCACAATTGTCAACATCGGCGCAGAATTACTTTACTTGATTTATCAACGTTTTTAGCAACTATAAAGCACTGAATATTGTTATTTATACAAATGTTCTGTATCAGAGGCTTTACAAGAATGGTCCGAAGACCACCGTGAGTTTCAGTCACGCTATAGCATTCAAATGAGTTCCAGTTGGTTGATAAGCGAGCCTCCAATTAATACATCAACACGGCAGGATATCTTCCATTAAGTCAAATGCGTTTTAGTTCCACAATTTGTTAATTTATTTTTTAATGTTTTTGTTATACTAAAATCTCAATTTTATAAATTCGTATTTTCAAACAGTTTTCTGGTTTGCATTATAGAATTACTGATATTGAAAAACAGAAAATATACCCATCAAGATCATATGTAAATTTCATAAAATTCGGGGGTTAAAATAAAGGACTGGAAACCGTTTTTCTGTAATAGGCTCAATACTTATATTTTCAGCTCATTTAGCAGATGTGACATCGTTTGGCAATAGTTCAAGCCTCTATTGTTACTTCATGGGTCATTGATATTACTGATATTACGTCTTCACAGCAATAAAATGTAAGTAGTAGCTACTGAACATTTGAAACCTGGAGATCATCTATGGAAGAGAATGTTTACAAATTCGTGTCCTAGAGACAAAAAAAAATGGTTCCTGCATTTAGGAAACCAGTGTCTTAATGTTGTTTTGAAAACAACAGTTATTTTTTGTGAGCAGTATAAGAACTGTAAATAAACTGCCAAAGGAGAACTTTGTAATGTTAAAGCAACTGTTAAGATAGTAACTACTGAAATGTAAAGCTTTGAAGTGATGGGGTAAAACAAGATGGCATAGGTGTTACATATATCACAAATGGAAGGAAAAGAAACGCTATTTTCTAGCCAGAAAATTGGAGGAAAAAAGAAATTACAGCTTACTTACAACCGATGAGATTATAATCCATTGGCAATCTTGTCTGACATCGTCCCTTTGTGTATTTCTCAGTAATGTGTTAATTACCCGATCAACCACAACCATAGATTTATTATATTAGTCTTTTATTACACACTACAACATGTTTCGGCTGATGTGGACAACCGAAGCATGGTGTGGTGTATAATAAAAGACTAACATTACTATACTAAATCTGTATGGTTGTGTTTGGTCAGATAATTAACATCTTATGATCCATTGGGCTTTAACTTCACTCCAATTGTATGACTTAGGAGCGAGGTGCGTAAGCTAAGAAGTAAGTACATCTCCATTTAACTCCTTAAACGTCTTTCCGTGGTACAGAATATGCATGGAGATATATCTCAATTTGTAAAGACATAACACAGGACAGACATTGCACGTACTAACCTTCGTGTACATGTTTTTCAACCTCTTCATACCCTACCGTTAAGTGTTCTGTACGACTGTCAACCAAACATCCCTTTCCCTAATCAGAATTAACTTATTTATCTTCGTAATTGCAATGCCCGATATTTCTAATAAGGTAAAATCTAAAACTGACGTACATTAACCAAACAATCGCGACGAGAGCATGTTATCTTGGCTGTTCCTCTCAGTGCGTTCCACGCATACCAGACGATCTTACCAGGCAGATTTTTTTCTGTACGTATTCAAATCAAATCGTATTCATTAGTTGAGTTTCAAATACGTTTCTTTGGATGTGGATGGTAAAATAAGGTTTTTGCCACTGTATATTCCCGATACTTACTCCCAGTGAATAAAATTTGTCTTTACTATCCGGTATGTTGGAAGGTTTATAATATCTATAGGTTCATGTAAACACTAAAGTGTTTCTATTTATGGCAGTTCCTTTCTTGCCCTCTCTAAACCTTCGTTTCCCTACTTGTATTTTAATTTGTGTAGAAATTTGCCTCAGTTTTAAAATTATAAATTTTGATAAAACTGAGTACTTTCTCGTGTGCTAATTCTTAATTCATGTGTAGCCATTTATCTTTCAGAACTTCTTACCAACGTTTCAGAAATATATGTAGCTTATTCTCTTCTTTATTACATAAGGGACATCATTTGACCTTCTTTATTTTGCATATTTGTGACTGTTATTAATACTTGTCGATCAAATTAAGTTGACTAAAAGTGGAAAAAGAGTTTGCCCAATGACCTATGCGATTTATGATCGACCACGACTGGAACCACAATAGAGACTGTTTTCTGTGAGACACGCGATGAGATCGAAGAGTCCTTTATGAACTGCGACAGACATTTTTCCTGGGAGGTAGGAACTGAGACTAATACAAGAGCTGAACATTGAAACTGGTCGTTTGTAAACGTCGTTTGACCACGTTTAAGTGGCATGAACTGTATATCTCACTGTTTAAGATATTCCGAAAATGATCGATTGTAAATCCGTTACTAGGAAACGGCGGAACCTTAGCATGTGTGTTAAGACACTCACTTTTATCTACAAATTATTGAATAATTCAGCATTTAGGAAGAATAACGGTGCGAAAGCGTCGGAACTGTTAAGGGCTGCAGACAATTCCTAACTTGTTAAATCGTATGTAGGTTAATTTCGGACTCCACTGCTCAGCCACCAGGGTACGGGTTTTCAGCCAGATGTGTGAAACAGATTTTACTTCTTTGTCACATTACAACACACCACAAACTACCATTCCGGTATGAGACAAAAGAAAAAAAGCAACCACCTGATTCATGTCTTTATGTTTGCACGGGTAACCCATTTGGTTACGACACTACAGGAACCATTACAACTTTATCTGTGAAGACACAAACATAACATGCGCAAGCACATCACGTACGGCTTTAAACTAATCTGATGACCCCAAAAAATGAACAAAAACACAAGATGATGAAGTTAAAAGAAATGTGTAGTAAGATTTTATTCTCAAATCTTTCTTCATCTACCGCGTACTTGTGTGAAGGCAAAAGACTGGTCGGTAATTCTCGGCTACCAACCAAAAAAAAAAAGCACACACGAGTGTTCTAGATATATCACTCCTTTTCGAGAAACTGCGTACTGTACTAGCCCAGCGGTATATCTATATTTCGGTACGAACACAATTACGGTTCAGTAAATTTACTTTCAGCTCACATGTTTAGTTTTAGGCTTTGCCTAATTTTCTTCCGATAAACACCAATTGCTTATCCATACCACCCTAACAGGCTGATATTTGTACCAGCGACAAGACTAATTGTGTGAGACGCAATACTGAATTCCTAAGTATTGTTCGGCACCGTCAACTAACGATTGGCCTAGTGATTTATTTTTCACCGAATACAAGAACGACGATTATATGCGTAAGGATGAAACTTGTCAGACACGTAACTGACAAGGGAGAGATGGCAAGTGTACACAACCCGTTATAAAATGAAACCTGAAGGAAAGACACAAATTGGGAGACATCGGTGTACAGATGAATCTTGCGGTAGTGTGTACAAGGGTATACATTTAATTCTGAGTCAGCATTTTGATTAAAATCCTATGAGAAAAAGTGTTTATTGGCACGCTATAACGATGTATTTGAAGTGGGAAGTACATGCCTATCCATCCTCGGTAGTATTTAGGGTAAGTGACCAGCTTCAGCTTCACTCTCCGGCCACTTTGTTCTCGTAGACAGAGCTTGCGGTCCCCCTTAAATGTTCTGCTATAGGGGCCCCACAGCCTGTCTGAACTGTTTGGGTGAGCAGAAAATCTCTTTCTCCTGCCTTTGACCCCCAGTTCATAGACGATTCACTACAGTGACTGCGCTAACCCAGTTCCCAATTCGAAGCATCTGGAAGAAGTAATTCCTATATTTATATAATTCATCAATCCTAATGACTTGTATGTTATGATTTCAAGTTAATTATGGCCCCCACACTAACCATGTTTCAGGTTCAAAATTAAAAGTAAGTCTGAAGGAAAAAAAAACCTCCTGAAAATCTTCAATTTTACAATTTTTTTTAACGAGGATCGGGTGTTATAATCTTATTCCGATATTTAGAAGTTTAAAACTTGCTCTTTCTATTAGAGTCTGGCTCATCTTGTAAGTAATTATTCCCACTCTGTATCTTGTCACGGACAGAAGGTGCTTGAGGACATGCATCCATCAGTATCTAGGACATTCGTATTATGACATTCACTTATTCCCTAATTACAACTATGCAGAAGTATTTTAAAAATTACATAGCTGCAAGCGTGTGCGCAAAGAAATCTTGTGTTTTATGTCCAAACGCCCGCTATTTGCACATTAAGCAGCGTTGTACTGCTCGTGTTAATGTAAACAGCAGTGTTTGAGAGACCTTCAGCACAACATGTTTCATGAATGTGAGTGGAGAAACAGAAAGTCGAAGGAACGACATTGCTGCAAGAGCTCTTGGGATAAAACACGGATTGCCGAAATATGCACCCTCACAAAAGATAAAGACAACAAAGAAGAAAGAAATTGACTGAGTCTACAACGATGAGAAACTTCGAATTAGCGAATGGGTCACAGGGACACCGAACTGGCCTGACTGAAGTTTTTGATGGTTGCCCCTAGTACCTCTAAGCCAGTTATGGAATTACTGTAAATCATGTCAAGACCGCTTCCTTGTACATCTTGCCATTTCATTATTCACTGCGTAATCTCAGTTACTGACCGCGTAATTTAATAAACATCAAATTGATACAGAGCTCTTAATAAACCCTGAGGACAAATGGACCAGAAGTAATAAACTTATAAAAACATTTTAGGAAAGAAGTTGAAACGGAAAAATTGTAAATTAATTTAGAAGAGGAAGTATTTCAATTATTTAAACATTTAAAAATAAATAAAAGAAAAATTCTATGAAGGATATTCTGAGAAAGTCACTAGAAATAAGTTTTGGATTGAGCAAGTTTTTCTGAATCCCCCAAAAGTCTAAACGTTCACCAGCGTAGTGGAGGACAATGAGTTGAAAGGCATCAGCAGGTCAAAACTGAAAAAGTGGTGATTTTGGGAAAGTACAAGATATTGCACTTCTTTGTGCTATCGACTCTTGCAATGGAAACGATGCCATAACAAAAGGAAAGGAAGAAGTTTGTAGAACGCGCTATCAGTCAGACAAAGAAAGCAACCAAAACGACCAAGCTGTAAGCAAACATTCAATGTTCTACAAATAAATAGTACAAGTCAACATAACATTTATTTTATATACAAAGTTATATATGTCAGGGCGACATGTAAGCATTTGGGATCCCACAATGCAGAAAACTAAACAACTCTTGGAAAATTGTATGTAGTCAAACACAACTGTGTCACATGAGGTTATTTAATGACCATATAATGGACAACTACATGTTTCGGCCTGTAATTTCCATTTTCAGGTTGTCTTAAGGCCCGTATGTAGAGATCTCTACACCACGTGCGGATGCATACTTATAGTAGGATCTTAAGTTCCCCTAAGACAACCTGAAAATGGACAGTACGGGCCGAAACATGTAGTTGTCCATTATATAGTCATTAAATACACCTCATGTGACACAGTTTTGTTTGACTACATACAATTTTCCAAGTTTCATACACACAACGGGGATGACACACTTCCTAAACAACTCTTGGATCTGTTTTCTTGGAGGGCTTGAGGATGGCCTACTAGGTCGAAACATGTCGCCCTGACATATATACGTTTGTATATAAAATAAATGTTGTGTTGATGACTGACTTGTAGTATTTATTTGTATGTTATAACACTTCGGGATAGAAAACTTCAAATTCAATGTTCTGGTGATTGTTGTAAGTTAATAAATGTTTCTATACGCTTTTGGACGGGTAATGCGGAAATGCGCGCTTGTGATCACATTTAGCCTAGAATATGAATAATTTGTTTGTTGCCGTATTTCCTGACCAGATGAACGAATATTAGCTTGTAAAGAATTGATTCGGTTCAACTAAAATTTTTGGAAATGTAATTTTTATCATCTTTCACGGTGAAGGATTTCATGTTCGTTTTCTTGCCACTTTTGCTACATGTTACACCGCGAAGGTGTAAATCAGGCATACGTAATAATAATAAATTCATCTTAATGATCAGCTTCACGATTCAGCCGCTTTCATAAAAGGAAACAACACCAAGTACATGATGAGACGGAGTAGATTTCTCATCGCGTGGTAATCAAATGCCGGTCTTTCATAGCATAACCAGTCGGTTTGTTGATTGAACTGTCCAGGATCACTGGAGGAAGAAGAAGAGGAAATGCACTGAAAATTTTTGACTAAAATTTAAGGAAAAATAATTTCCATTCTCGAACACATAGGACAACAAAAATTAAGTTACTTTTTTTTAGAAGTTGGAGTCTTGAGGGTATTATTGAATTTAACTGAATCAAGATGCTTAATTGCGTGCTTTCGTGCCAACGGTACTGAACTTTCAGTTGACCGACAACAAATGCATGGACTTGGAGTGTTTTTTTCTAGAGGAATAGCAAAAGGTCGTCTAAAATATGGAAGGCAAGGCTTCTGACATAGTATACTGACAGTATGACAGTAGAGTAACATACTCTATTATTATTATTATTATTATTATTGTTATTGTTATGTACGAACAAACGCAACCCTTTTCTGTAAAGGTACGCAACGTTTCGACACAGCGGCTCTTTTATTGACGGTGATGCATTAGATGAATATAAAAAATTCATAACCTACGAAAAATATACCTTACTTGTTCTTATTCCAAAAATATTACCACTGTGTACAATTTCAGTACTTTTTTTATTTTTTAATACGAAGATAATTTTATTTGCAACTTTACTTGCTGTCACAGAATGACTGTCTGCTTTCTTTTAAAGTACTGGACCGATATACTAAAATTACACAAATAAAAACGTGCGGGCAAAGCATTGCTCGTATACATGGTTCAACAAAACTTTACAGAAATATATCAATATGTTACTTTTCCCCTTTGGTTTCTATTAGTGTTCCTTAACTAGTCTAATTTGTCACGTTGCATATCCGCTTTGTCTGTTCATTAAAATTCTTTCCTTCCCTTTAAAGTATCATACGTACAAACACAACCAATTTTAACATTAGATGGTCTTAATTTGCCCAAAGATTCCGTTTATGTGTGTAGTGCGACTCTCGCCCTAAAGAATTATTATTTACCTAAACACAAAGTAAAATTTTATTCCATACACGTATTTGAAAGTAACCTAAATATATTCAAGAATACTTTGTGTTTCCGCATGTGAATTCTGAAGGTCGAAGTCTTCTGGCCAGAAGCTTCTCTAAAGAACTTGTTCCGACCAAGGACACAATCAGTTCAGACTCAGTGCGTGTAAACATCGAAGCAATATAAATCATGTTCTTTTGTTTTCTTGTTATTTTGACTTAAGTTTTAATCACAGTAATTGATCGTCCTCCCAAAAAAAAATTTTTTTTTTTTAATTTTTAATACCGAAGTGGGACATGTTATTTCTACGTCAGTATAGAACTGGTGTCTTCTACCGGACAGAATAAAAGAAAGGCTGGAATGTAACTTCAGGTGGTTCCAGTTTGTTTTGATATTCACTTGACGCACATAAAGTCCTTGGAACAGAGCACAGCCCTACGTGAGAAGCTGTCAATCGCACAGCTAGTTAAGATATTCCCCATCTTTTAGACAAATAGATGAGTCGTCAATCACAAATATGTGCATTGTTAGATAATGTCATATATTTTGCAGAACGTGCTGTGGGTTTCGGTTTTTTCTTAAAGCACCACGATGCACAGCCATAGCTACAAAACATTTTTCATTAAAAAGGGGACTGAGTTTTTAGTCTCATAGGCGCCTGTATAACGTTTTATTACGTTGGATGGAAGTGAGTAAAATGTTAAAATGTCCAATTTTAAGTTCAAATGCGGTAATAAAATCATGTGCTCTTTTGGTGTAGCACTTAAATAATAAAAGTCTTCAGTTCTAAGCTCATCCTTGATAGTTATTTTTGCTGAATTTCCAGGAAATAATGTGGAATACTTCTAGAGATGGTAAGAGTTTTATTATTCGTTTAAGGTAAAATATTTCTAGCCCGGCTGCTTGTAACAATATTCTTAGAGCTCCAGTTCCTTAAAACCCTTCTGTTAGTTGTAAAGGAGATACAAACACAGTCGTTTTGTGGAGGAGCGACTGACTGTTACTCGTGTCAGTTAAATATAATTTCTATTGACGGTTAACCAAGATCAAGATATATAGAACTATACTTTTGCCTTGTGTTTTGTATGGGTATGAAACTTGGTCATTGACATTGCGGGAGGCAAGGAAGCTGAGGGTGTTTGAGAACATGGTGTTGAGGAGAATATTTGGACCTAGGAGGGACGAGGTAACGGGGGAATGGAGGAGATTTCATAACGAGGAGCTAAATGATCTGTACTCCTCACCCAATATTGTGCGGGTGATAACATCGAGAAGAATGAGATGGGCTGGGCATGTGGCGCGTATGGGTGAGGAGAGGGGGTGTATAGGGTCTTGGTGGGGAAACCGGAGGAAAAGAGACCGCTGCGGAGACCTAGGCGTAGATGGGTGGATAATATTAGAGTGGATCTCCAGGAGGTGGGATGTGGGTATATGGACTGGATTGGGCTGGCCCAGGATAGAGACAGGTGGCGGACGCTTGTGAGTGCGGTAATGAACCTTGGGGTTCCGTGAAATGCGGGGAATT
>Ga0131853_10014829_pt1 | contig 14268 bp, 8 predicted proteins | sample TergutLab28metaG_FD_92764 | JGI IMG/M metagenome (GOLD analysis project Ga0131853, IMG submission 92764) | Labiotermes labralis P1 segment gut microbial communities from Petit-Saut dam, French Guiana - Lab288 P1 (version 2) (version 2) | ecosystem: Host-associated > Arthropoda: Insects >... | reverse complement strand
GGGGGGGGGGGGGGAGTTACTGAACATAAAATGTGTGTGATTTTCTCCACAAGTCTCGTCCGAAGAATTTCGCACTTTAAGAACAAATGAGCGAGATACTATCAAAAACTTATACATGTGTTCATGTAAAGTACCTGTCATTCTTGTCAGATTTTAATGGGCCTTGCACTTTATCCACAAATTTTCTATAAATACTCTAGTATCACATTTCATGAACATCCCAGCGAAGGCCGAGTTGTTCCATCCGGACGGAGAGGGAGACATGACGAAGCTAACAGTCCGTTGTGCAAATTTTGCGATACGCGCATGAAAAAACTGTACCAGAAGTACAAACATTTATAACATTCAAGGTCCTCCTCGACCTTGAAAACACCCCAGGGAATCCGCAAGGTCTTGGTCCACACCATCTGTATACCAAATCTGAATATCTACCCATCATCACGACCTCACTGCTGCCGCCCCCAAACCTCCACCCTGAATTTACTTCTTCCAATAATACCGAAATTTTTCGCGCACGCAAACCATCGACTTTTTAAAAAAAACGCTGGCCCGAATATTCCCATGTTTATTATTCATTAATGTACTCGTACATAAAATAATGTCCCGTGTGTAATTGGTTCTCCTAGCCCCATTTTTTCCATAACGTGTTGCCTTCACACAACCACCTTTCGCCTGGTAACCCTCGTGGCTATGCGATACATATTTGTCTTGCAACCTTACTAAATGAAAGTCACCTCAAAGCCATCAGCACGTTTCGTATTATTATGAGCTCGGTGTTACGTGGACGTGAAATGAAAATGGGGACACGTGGACCTCTTAAGCTTGTTCTATGTAAAGAATATCCGTATGAACATCCGGCAGCCGACCTTTACAGCTGGATACTTGTGGAGCTGTGCAATTTCAGTAGCTTAGCCAGATGACGAAACACGTGTAACTGGTTTATTTAAGTAACACTCCAACAGACGCACGTATATAGTATTTAATAATCTGAAATTTACATTAAAACACTTAAAACGCTCCCACATGTTTCGATCATACGATCATCCTCAGGGACCATACTTTGTTCCTTGCTAAAATTACAGTTTAAAACACTCAGTGATTTACTTCGTTATATTATACATATATACACACAAAATACTCGGTTGTCTGTGTCTAGCAGTCGGAATGTATTGATTTATTGATATTCTTCTTGTACCATGTATGAATCAAATTCGAATTTTGTAAAGTCTGAATATTCACAACTTCAGTATAATTGGTGTCCAACTGTTTGTAGTGTTATTACTGGATTACGGATTTCGTCTATTAAGTACAGTAGGCATAGAGATGGGATTGCAATAAATACTAAGGTGACTGCGGCTGCGATTGTTCAAATAGTTCCAATTATTTGTCATTCTAAAATAAATAATCTGGTTTGTTTATTTTTAACAATTCTGATTATTGTGTAGAACACTGTTGTGATGATTATTAGTATAATTATTAGTGCAGGGTCGTGAAAGAAAATTAATTGTTCTATGACGGGTGACGCTCTGTCTTGTAGTGCTAGTTTATATATATATATATATATATATATATATATATATATATATACACACACACAATATAGCGAAGTAAATCACTGAGTGTTTTAAACTGTAACTTTAGCAAGGAACAAAGTATGCTCCCTGTGGATGATCGTATGATCGAAACATGTAGGAGCGTTTTAAGTGTTTTAATGTAGATTTTAGATTATTAAAAAATAAGTATGTGCATTTGTTGGTGTGTTACTGAAATAAACTATAAAATGCACGGTGCAGCGATAGACGTGTAACTGGCTTCTTCTAAGACGCTCGGATCCTCACGACGGGCTACCCACCACGTCACGGAATGGGAAATTTGTTTGAATCACTCACGTTCTGAATTGATTACGTCAGGCCGTCAGTATAGCCGGGCGTAAAAACTGGAAGATTAAAAAAATTAAATGCTTAAATCAGGCTAAATGAAGGTGGGGTAGCACAGTTGGTGTAGTGACTAGGCTACGGGCTGGACGGTCCGGGGTTCAAAACCCGATATAGGAAAGAAATACTTTTCTTCTCCATAACGTCCACACCTGCACTGAGGCCCAACCAGACTCCTATTCAATTGGTACCGTGGATCCTTCCCGGGAGGAATGCGGTCGGAGTACGAAACTGACCACTCACCTCCATCTAGTGCCAAGATTACGAATAAGTGGAGCTATACCTCTACTCCCCGTACGCGCCTTCACGGCGTGGACAGGAGAAAACTCTACCTTTAATACAGGGTAATCAAAATGTCACCAGAAGGCAGGAAACAATTTCCCAAGTTGTACAAAGACAGTAAAAAACTATTGCAATCAATGGCGGAAGTTCGGATGCTTGGAAGCAACAGCTGCAAAACAAAATTATTTCCACGAACAAAAATTAGCACAAACAATTCGGGGAATGCGACGAAGCGGTCGTGACGTCTTCATATTTAAACTGTAACGATTAAACCCTCATGTTTATCTACGATTTTGTATGGGCGTGAAACCTGGATTCTCACATTAAGCTTTTGGCGCCGAAATTATTTTTTTTAATTTTAGCACACCCTATATATAAAATGTGAATAATACAGGAACCAAATACTTTAGAATTATGAAACAAACCGCATTTTGAAGAGAAAAAAACTGAGATTTTACACCATGTTTAAAATATCCAGTACCTATGTTTGTTGAATAAATATATAAAATGCAACGTTTAGAGGTTAGCGGTGCGGTACGACCCCTATAGGGGTCGTTAGGTGTCGAAGGACAACAGAATGCGTAGGATAATATTTCTATCCAACAGACAGGATAAGAGAAGAGTGGAGAAAATTACACACTGTGGAACTCTGAACTGAATATCTTCAGTGAACAATAGGCATATTAAGACGATAACATTATGAACGTGAGGGGAACGAAACGTGCAGCAGGGGGTTAGTATTAAAACGTTAAAGCAGTCCCGTTACAGGCGTGGAGTGGTCCAGAGGGTTCCAGGAAGTTAAGGTTCCCAGATTACATGACAAAGGCACAGGATTGTGGCAAGGTTGTCAGCCTTACGCACCGGCCGCCTTTACCCCCAGAAATACTCCTGTACTCATTTCTGTTAGAGGTTGAGTCGACCACAGGGCCAGAGTGCGATCGGAAGGATGTTCTGTCAATGAAAAAATCAAATGACATCGTCTGGAATCGAACCAGGGACCTTCCGATTTGTACCACAGCGCCATAACCACTGTGCCACCGAGGTAGGGGATTAGAATTACGATTTTGATAACCAACAAACCAGTTATCAAAACAATTACATAAACAAGTATTCTAATAAATAACTACACGACTAACTTCCAGCAGGATAATCCTTCACACGCTAGTAGTTGCTGAGTTATTTCAGATTTTCTTGGCTATATTACAGGCCATTGTAGGCCTATATTTTGTGAGATTTAATGTTGTCCCTTATTTACTTGGTCGAGCCGCGATACTGTAGTCCGTATAGGACCGGACTACGGACTGGAAAATCGAAGAATCACGGTTCGATTCCGGGCAGAACAAGATATGTTTATATTCTCCGAAGCGTCAAGATCAGCTCTGTGGCCCATCCTACCCACTCAAGAGGGAAAGGCGGCGCTCTTTTCTCGGGTGTATGACGTTCCGAACATACAGCCAACCATTCATTCCACCTAGGTTGGAGGTTAAGAATGAGTGGATCTATACGTCCACTCGCCCAATATACCTTCATGATACTCACAAGAACAACTTCACATTTATTACTCACTTGTCTCCTGTTAATTTAAATTGTGGGATATTTATTTAGTTGGTATGTATTGGAATCCGCCCCGACCGCTACTGCATGTTGTGCAGCCTCCGCGAACCCATGGACAGAAACCATTTAGGGCAATGTACCGCATTATGTAATTATTATTATTATTATTATTATTATTATTATTATTAACTGCAATTGGGTTGTTACCCGGTGGCAGTGGTTATTTTACATGTATACAAAATATGAAATTGGTTACTAATACATTTAAGTCGGGAGGGCTACATGAGAAGCATGTAGTGGCAATTTGGAATGTTGGGAACCATCTCAGCATTTGCGTATAGACACAGGGAAACCAAGAAAAACCTGTGTCGAGGTGGCCGGTCGCAGGACCTTCCGAATACTGACTTCTAGCCAGCAGTCAGGCATATAAAGTAAAAAAAAAAAACAGCAATGCACACACAGTACAACAAATACACATAAGATGACAACAATACACACAAAGACAACTACAACAATACACACGGCCAAACCAACAACAATACACACGGTCAAACAACAACAATTACACACGAGACAACTTAAAGCTAGCGACAATACATGCGAGAAATTAGAATACAACATGTACAAAAGGTAAAAACACCCAAGTAACAGAGTACTGTGTACAGTTTCTTGTAATTGTTTTTTTTAATCATTAGTAGTACAGACTGTGAGTGATACTGGGAGGCCAGGAAAAAAATGATGGAAACTGACTTTGCTCCTTTTCTATTATTATTTCTGTGACTACTCCTTACTATTAGGACTTTCATATTTACCTTGAATGTTGTTTATAGTACTTGTAGTATTTATTGTGTAATTTTAATGTTTTATTTCTATTGGTCGCACAGGGCAATAATAAATAATCACTGTACCTGCCATTAGGAAAATAAAATATTTACTTCGTATTTCAACTGCTTGCAAGCTATTCCTTGAACACATCGACATGCGGCAACTCTGCAGGCTCTTCCCGCATGGTGCCGATGACTCGGTTCGTCTAAATATAGTCAGTCCGTCTTCTGCCCCACGGATTTTCGCACAGGCAGCCGTAAACATACCCACTGACGGTCGGCTAGCGACATTGCATCATGTGTTTCAGATGATGCCACTGAATTCTATCGACATTTGAAGCAAGCACCGATAAATAACATGTGAAATTAGACCCATCGTGCTTAATGAAAAATCTACTTTTACCTTCGTTTACTGTAACATTTCGATAAACTGGAAGCAGAATCTCTCTTCCTCTTCGCCCACGTGCTGAAGCTAAGCGTCTAACATATTATTGGGTAATAAAGTTAGAAATTATAAGACAACACGTTATGTAGATATCTCCACTTACGTTGAAACTGGTCCTATCATTGTTTACATCAGTGAGTAGACACTACTTTGAAAATTTTAATATTATACGCAACGTGCACTGTAGGCCATATAAACTAACTTATGCAACCAACAACACATGCATATCAGGCGTTAGGAAAGCTACATGTTTCGGCACGTCCTAGGTGCCATCATCAGGGAGTTCTCTCAGCAGCTAACGTAGCGCCCTCAAAATGGTCCGATGTTTAAAACGTGGGTAAAAAAAAAATATCCACACACACTGCAGAGGTGTGAAAATGTCAGTTAAAAGAGGAAGGTCTGGAAGTTACATACTGGAATGACTCGTTTAAGGTGGAACGTAGCATTTTGAATTGTGCCATCCCCGTTGTGTGTGTGACTAGTAGGTGGGGTAATTACAGTCAATAACAAAACAATATATATCTAATTGACGTTTTATTAGAAAATGACAAAACCACATGTTTCGGTCAACATTGACCAACATCAGGGTTTTCATCCGAAAGATTTCTATGCTGTAAGAGTGTTTATACAAAGCATGCAGTGGTGTATCGATGTTGAGATCTTATCATTGAGGATTTTGAGTTAAACATGGCTTATAGCCTGAGTGTGGAGCTTAGTGATTAGTCAGCAAGTTGGGGGGGGGGGTCGCGTTGTAGATTAGTGTCCAGTTTTGCCCACCCCCCACGCACCCCCCCCCCCAACTTGCTCACTGCCAACGGATGAATCACTAAGCTCCACACTCAGGCTATAAACCATGTTTAACTAAAAACCCTCAATGATAAGATCTCAACATCGATAAGCCGCTGCATACTTCATACAAACACTCTTACAGCATTCAAATCTTTCGGATTAAAACTCTGATGATGGTCAATGTTGGCCGAAACATGTAGTTTTGTCATTTTCTGATAAAACATCAATTAGATATACATTGCTGTGTTTTTGACTGTAATTACCCTACCTATTATTGAACGTAGGACGTGTCGAAACATGTAGCAGACTTATGAACGTGCGATGTTCATGTGTTTTGGTGCAGGTAAAGTTGGTTTCAGAAATTAACCTAACCGTAAAGTTAATGTTCGCTTAATTATCAACAAATTTCGCATATTTTGCAACAACAAAATTCCCATTACCACGTTTACAAAACAACCCACAATCATCCCAAACAGATCTGCTACTTCATGTCTTTTGTTCGCCACTTCCCTGCAGAATCCCAGTGCAAACCCGTCCAGTTTCTTCTTTAAGACACGCAATGACGCATTACCAAGACCAACTGGTTAAAAGTTTAGGGAAACAGTCGCTGTATATTGTGGTACTGTGTGGGGAAAATGTCTTGAGACGCGAAACCACACCACATATATATATACATATATATATATATATATAGTCCACCGCAGAGGAGATGACCCCTGCTAGGAAAGCGACAGATGCGCATGCGCAGACTTTCGTGGCCAAAGACGACTTACTATTGCGCATCCTGAAAACATTCGCACAGTGCACCCGCTTACAACACGCTGCGCGAAACTACCGATGTTTTCAGTCTGCGTGTAGCAACAGAACTGTCCGTCACGCCCACCAATAGCAATAGCAGGCAGGCGAAATCCGCCCTGGTAATATCTCCTGTTTTGTCATCTGCAGTAACCACAGGACTACAAACGATTGAAACTAACATTAACTGACATGCCGGTAGCAGTAAGCGATGGCGGAGCGCATGTATGTAAAAACGTACATCATCATCATCATCATCATATGTCTTTCACGGAGTTGGTCCACTTGTTGACCCGTTCCAGTCTCACGTATCCAGAAGTATCTTCAAAGTTCTACCATGATTCCTTCTGCCAGTTGGGCAGTAGTGTTTCATTACCCTGGGTAATCTATATCGGGGCATTCTGTTTACATGTTGTATCCAGTTTCTCTTGTATTCCAGTAATTTGTTCAAAATTTGTGTTATTTTTAACTCCTTTGCAATTTGTGCATTTGTTTTGTAATCTGTCCAAGTGTATCCTGCAGTTCTTCTCATGTATTTCATCTATGCTGCTGTTATTCTTCTGGCATCACTTGCTTTAATAGTCCAAGTTTCGCCGCCATATAACAAGACTGGAAGGGCCAGTGTATTGTATAGTTTTATTCTTTTATTCTGGGCCCGTAACCCATTCAGGGGAAATTTTAACCACTGGCAAGTCTCGCGGAAGGAAGCCGGACAAAACGTAAGACGCGTGTTTTAATTCTGCTGTTACGGATTTCATAATTAGTTTATAAAAATCGTTTTTACAGATTAGACATTTCAAACCAAGAACTTGAACCCTTTGCCCACGAAGTGCAACCAAAAGCAGTGGATGTGAATATTTTTAACATTTCGAAGACCATAAACGAAGTCGCCGTAACTAGAAGAGCAGACATAATTTGATGCTTTGTTGACCCTGCTTCCCAGTACAATCTTTGTAAATTAACCAAATTGACGCACAAATTTTTCATGTATGTTTACTTCTATTCTCTACATGTTTCGGGCACCCATATGTCCATCATCAGGAGAATTAAAGTATCAATGCGACACTGTGCTTATGTCACTCTGTGTGGACGACCGTCTGGTATGCAGATTGGGACGAATCCATCCTGCATACCAGATGGTCGTCCACAGAGGGTGACATGCCAGGTATCGCATTTATACAGTTAATTCTCCTGATGATGGACGCATGGTTCCCCGAAACATGTTGAGAATAGAAATAAACATACATGAAAAATTTGTGCGTCAATTTGGTTTATTTACAAAGCAGAGATAATCTTTGGACAGAACTAAGATCATATTTTAAAGCAAGAATGAACACTCAGACTGTGACCTCTAGGCTGAGGGATGATGTACGGCAACACTGTAACAGCATATAAAGCCTCAATATTCACGGTGAAAACTCACCCACCAAGTGGGCCGGGTAGTTCAGTCCGAACTACGGGCTGGACGCTCCGGGATCGTATACCGGTGGGGACGAGATTTTCCGCCCTTCCGGACTGGCCCCGGGGCCCACCCAGCCTCCTGTAAAATTGGTACCGTGTCTTTCCCGGGGGTAAAGTCCGGCCGGGGCGTGCTGCTGACCACTCATCTCCTTCTAGTGCCGTGGTCAACAAAGAGTATAGCTATACCTCTATTCCCCCTATGGGCCGTACGGCCTGTACAGAACCTCAGTGCCTGTACAACGGTGCAATTTACCTTTTACATGTGTGATAAAAACAAGACAGCTTAATCGTGTTGTTCTCAGATTTCGTTTCGTCATCGTGTTTGTTAGTTCAACAACACCTACGGGTGACGCAAATCCTGTAACCTAGAGCCGGGTAAACAAATGCGGTGGCTCGGGTAGTTGATAAGGAAGGGCCGGATTATGGCAGAAAGAAGCGTATTTTGGAAAGGCAGAATACATGAATACAAGAAAGACAAGTGATGTTAAACGGCTGGCTAAAGACATACTTTAACCCAAATCCCATTCCCCAAACGACTGGAGGGGATTAGGGATTGTGGCACTTCTCAGACAGTCTGCCCAGTTTTTACAAAATCTGGTATGAAAGTTGTGCCACTGGAGGCTACCACAACGTCATGATTTTTTTTGGGTCCAATGAAACCACATGTCCTTGTGGACTTCGTGGTCCTCCCTCCTGGGCATGACAGGAGAGTAACCGACTTCTGAGGTTGGGACGCCCATGAGGCGCCGTTACGTTGTCCCGATGATGTGAGTGGTGATATAGGATGCAGTGCCAGGAGGGCCCTTAAACCTAAATTCTACCAAACTACCCAGACCATGGTCACCGCGGAAAACTTCCCCTTCAGGGAAAATTCCCACGGCAGAACCGGGAATCGAACCCAGGACCTCATGATTAGTAGTCAGAGACTCTGACCACTAGACCACGAGGCTGGTCACAACTTCGTGATTGTAACTTACTAGAACCAGTAATTACAACATGGCGGCTCAAGACGCTGCGACACTGCAGCGATACCAGCGCCATTTAACAGGAGTGTTAAATCGTGTACTGCAAGAGATCTTTCGGAAAATTTTCTGTGGGCTGTTCAATAACAACACACATACCGTGCGAGAGTGTTTGATGGTCGCAGCAACTGACAGCTACTGGAAATAGGCACGTAAATTTTGGCCTTAGGGTAGATCGTAAACACGTGCAAATACTATCTATGAAATAATGTCTGTAAGTTAAAACAAAAATTCAAAAGAGACGATGCAGATTATTCGTATTACAGCCGATAAATCTGAGGTTATTTACACAGAATCCGCACGCATGTTCTCCAACAAAATAAACCAACAAGCGTGTAATTGTAATAAATCTGCAGGATAAAGCACTTACGTAATAGGTTAACAGGCTTTGTGAGTTCTGCTTGTTCTTTGCCATCAAATTTTATCTGTTCATAGAAATTCTTAAATTCTTATAACACAATATATATTCTGCATATGTAGCAACAAAGAAGGCTAATTTTCATGTTTTGCTGACCGTGTATTCAGTACAGCTTAGTGAATGACCAACTTCATGCATAAATTCTTGTTTTATAATAAGTTTGTTAAATGCCTCTACATGTTTCGAGCGCTATGTGCTCATCATCAGGAGGTCAAAATTATATTATACAGCACCTGGTATCACCACACTCTGTAGGTGGCCGCCCGGTGCAGAATTTGTGCATTACGTTTGTGAGTTACTAAGAAGACAGAAGGCTAACTAATCTGCATTTCGGTAGAATTAGTAGTAGTTAGGAATAGAAGACGACAGAAATCAACTGTTGTGTCAGGTACGTCGTAGTCAATATTGTGCTGTCAACTTGTGCCGCAGAAACAAATATATTGTACTACTAGACAGCAGCACCATACACACACACACACACACACACACACATACACACACACACACAAGATAACATTAACCTATCAAGTTAATTTTTGATAGAAGTTTTCAGATTTAAAAAGATCAATTACCAACAAAAACCCTAAACAGCTACACAACAACTTAATGTTACATTTTGTACAATTGTCAGTACTATGGGCTCCCACATTGCATGACAGCTCTGTATGTACCCGAGTTAAAATTCTGTAAGATGGCCAGATGATGGTCTGTGCAGACCGAAACATGTCGCCATTACAATAACAATAACCAAATGTATGGCTGTTTGTGACGGCAACTGACAACTAGTTTGTTTATCCTGTAACTATTAAGTGAAATAAATTTGTACTAGTCGTACAGTATACTGTGGCAGTTTGCGTACTGATAAAAGGAATTGTAATCGTGAATAGAAAGGAATCTTCAAGGGCTATTATGTGTAACCTTTCAACGCAGTCAAATAAGTGAGTCAAATACCGTGGTTAATGACAAGAAATAGTTCGCTTTTAGAGTTGCAATGAACTGAGAATTGACGTTTTGAAATGTGGTGCTGGAGAAGGATGGAGAACATTTGAAACACTTAGACATGACGATCAACTGAAAGGGAACACTTAGACATGACGATCAACTGAAAGGGAACACTTAGACATGACGATCAACTGAAAGGGAACACTTAGACATGCCGATCAACTGAAAGGGAACACTTAGACATGACGATCAACTGAAAGGGAACACTTAGACATGACGATCAACTGAAAGTGAACACTTAGACATGACGATCAACTGAATGGGAACACTGAGACATGACGATCAACTGAAAGGGAACATTTAGACATAACGATCACTTGAGAGGGAACACTTTAGATACGATGATCAACTGAGAGGGAACATTTAGACACGACGATGAACCGAAAGGAACACTTAGGCATAAGCAGGTCGATCACGTGAAAAGAAACAGACATGACGATCAACTGAGAGGGAACATTTAGACACGACGATCAGCTGAGAGGGAACACTTAGACACGACGATCAGCTGAGACGGAACACTTAGACACGACGATGAACTGAAGGGAACACCTAGGCATAATAAGGACGATCGCGTGAAAAGAAACAGACATGACGATCAACTGAGAGGGAACACTTAGAAACGACGATGAACTGAAAGGAACACTTAGGCATAAGCAGGACGATCGCGTGAAAGGAAACTGACATGATGATCAACTGAGAGGGAACACTAATACATGAAGATCAACTGAAAATAAACACTACGATATTACGATCAATCGAGAGAGAACATTAAGACACGAAGTTCAACTGATAGGCAACACTTAAAACGTGACGATCAACTGAAAGGGAATGCTTAGACAGGACGATCAACTCAGTAACGTCACCAAAGACCTAGAATCATTCAAGTAATCATCTTTCTTAGCCGGAACATTGTTACAAAACCTAAATGTAGGCTTCATTTGTGTTCTGACAGCACAAACTATTTTTCTGACTTAACTTTGATCGGATAACGAATTCTGAAATCCCCAACAAGTATTTAAGTAGAGCGATGTTCAGACAAAGCATAACTCTCTACTCTTTGAGTTTTATGTCTAAACAATGGCGACTGTAAGTAGTGTATTACGTTTACTTGCAGCTGTAGATTGTGGTTTGTCTGCATGTGCAATATTAATTGACCAGTTGCACAGGTAATGTAAATTGGAAGGTAAGGAACAGAAATCATGAGTTTTTGAAGGCAGTGGTCTGGCATTAATGTGGAAGGATTGAGTAAAATCATAAAATCCTGAGTGGTTAGTTATCTTTCGTACAAAGAATCTAAGTAAATTAGGAAGTAAGTCGATTGTAAGGGTAAAGAATGCCTAAACACATAGGCAGCAATAATCAACAGAATCTTTAAGAAATATTTAGGCCCTTTTCCCATAGTGCAACATCCCCTAGTGAGTCAGGGCCTCATTATCGAGGCTCCACGATCACACTCAGACAAGCCATGATCGGTAGGACCCCTCTGGACGAGTGATCAGCTCGACGCAGAGACCTCTACCTGACAAGTTACAACGATCACAAGACACAGACATCCAGAACCTCGGCGATATTCGAACCCGCAGTCCCAGCAAGCGAGCGGCTGCAGACCCGCGAATTAACCCTTATCCTGCTAACGTGGAGTATATGGTGAGCTCCTAGTAATGCCAGCAAATGGCAGATGGGATTTAATTCGGTGTTTAAAGGGTTAAACTGCGCGGCCACTGGAATAGGCAGTGTTTAGGCCTACTGTTATTTATGTGTGTTGAATATTGTCACGCGTTTCTGCTGTATGTTTACTTGTTGCATTCCGCTGCGTTGATTAAATTACGAAGTTTTGTGACAACATTCCTCTATTTAGCACATAATAATCTGCTATACAGTCCACCATAACTACAAGTGTAGGCTCCTTCAAAAAGCATCTCATAAAATCAAGCAACTTTTGAATGAAACATTCGTCATTCTGAGAAGAATCTAACGAGATAAAAAGCTGAAGGTAAAGTGATCCCGTTACAGGCCCGGTATGGCCCAGACGGTGGGTAGAGGTATAGCTCTACTCTTCCATGACCGCGGCAATATAAGGGGGTGAGTGGTCAGCAGCACACCCCTGCCGTACGTTACCCTCGGGAAAGACACGGTACCCATTTTACAGGAGGCTGGGTGGGCACAAGGGCCGGTCTGGACGGGTGGAAAATCTCGTCCTTACCGGGATTAGATCCCGGACCGTCCACCCCGTAGCTCAGTCGCAATACCGACTGAGCTAACCGGCCCACAATCTAGCGAGATACTGTCAAAAATGTATGTAGGTCTTCACGTGAAGTACCCTTTATTTTCTTCAGTTTTCAATGCAAATTGAATTTTTTTCGTCAGATTTTCTAAAAAATACCCAAATATCAAATTTCACGAAAATCGGTCCGGTGGGAGCCGAGTTGTTCCATGCGGACGGACAGACATACAGACGTGACGAAGATAATAGTCGCCTTTTTGCAAATTTTACGAAAGAGCATAAAAATTGAAAAAGCGGTTTCTTTCAAAACGGCAGTAACTTTCTGCCTGATTACAGTACCACATTCCGCAAAAACAATATTGGTCTCTGAGATATTGTTTTCGAGTTCCATAACGCACGGTTGTGACGTAACGTCGTTAAATTGCCTACAGTATGTGACGGACTTTAAAAAGGATGAAAGGCGGCTGAGAAAGGGTAATTAAAAAACAAGGTAATATTTTAATATGTGTATAACCAGTCACCAGCAAGCATAATTGAAGAGAAATGTACTACTAAAAAACTCGCAAATATATGACCTGTAACAAGCAGAATTCTCATAACCATTCATATATATAGTCTTTTAGACTTCTTTGTTACTTCTTTATATAGACATGTGAAAGTGTTACCTTATTTTATTAGTCATATTAGTCACCCTATAATGAGATGGGCTGCGCATGTGGCGCATATGGGTGAGGAGAGGGGGGTGTATAGGGTCTTGGTGGGGAAACCGGAGGGAAGGAGACCACTGGTGAGACCTAGGCGTAGATGGGTGGATAATATTAGGATGGACCTCCAGGAGGTGGGATGTGGGTATATGGACTGGACTGGGCTGGCCCAGGATAGGGACAGGTGGCGGACGCTTGTGAGTGCGGTAATGAACCTTCGGGTTCAGTGAAATGTGGGGAATTTCTTGACTAGCTGCAAACCAGTTAGCTTCTCAAGAAGGACTCTGAACCATGGAGTAAGCAAGTCATCCTGTAGTTACCGGCCTGCTGTTTGTTACCAGACGCCCTGTATATATCTTATTTCTTTTTTCTTATTAGTCTGTATAAAAAAAGTAAATCAGTCCCATTGCAGGCCGGAGGTACCCAGAGGGTTCCGGGAAGTTAAGGTTCCCAGATTTCACGACAACGGCACAGGATGGTAGTGAGGTTGTCAGCCTTAAGCACCGGCCGCTTTTACCCCCAGGAAATAATCCTGGTACTCATTTCTGTTAGAGGCTGAGTCGATCCCCAGGGCCATAGTGCGATCGGAAGGATTATGTCAATGAAAAATTCCAATGACACCATCTGGAATCGAACAAGCGACATTCCGATTTGTAGCGCAGCACCTTAACCACTGTGCTACTGCGGTCCCCTATTAACTCCGTGGCCTTAGTCCGCACGCGAACTATACCGACAGAGCGGCCGCCGCCGGTCGGCGAAGTTAGTGCCAACTTTTGCGGATAGAGGGGTGTCACGTGGTCAGCGCAACGGGTCC
>Ga0131853_10014827_pt1 | contig 14269 bp, 8 predicted proteins | sample TergutLab28metaG_FD_92764 | JGI IMG/M metagenome (GOLD analysis project Ga0131853, IMG submission 92764) | Labiotermes labralis P1 segment gut microbial communities from Petit-Saut dam, French Guiana - Lab288 P1 (version 2) (version 2) | ecosystem: Host-associated > Arthropoda: Insects >... | reverse complement strand
TACAGGCTGTACGGCCCATAGGGGGAGTAGAGGTATAGCTCTACTGTACAGGCACTGAGGCTCTGTACAGGCCGTACGGCCCATAGGGGGAGTAGAGGTATAGCTCTACTGTACAGGCACTGAAGCTCCGTACAGGCCGTATGGCCCATAGGGGGAGTAGAGGTATAGCTCTACTCTTTCTTCACTACAGCACTAGAAAGGGGTGAGGGGTCAATGTCACGCCCCAGGGCCAGTCTGGACAGGTGTAGAAAATCTCGCCCCTACACTACCCAACCCACCAGATCTGTTTGAAGTAGATATAAAAGCCAGTCTGACAGCTAGTGTTATCAAAACATGAGAAGGCACGGTTCATTTCAATGTTAAATGTCTGCCAGTTTTATGTGTTCTACGAAAACATAACATTTGAGGGTAGGGCACATCAAGGAACATACTGTACATAATGTGCATACTGCACATACTGTGTATACTGTACATACTGCACACTGAAACTGAAGGGCAGCATTCACTGATAGAAAATCTGCAGTGAATAGTGTTTACACCACCAAGAATATAGCAGAGGATTCTGTTTGATGATTGATTCACACTGTTTGAACACAGTGTCACATTTGTTCAGTGAGTTGTTCCCACTGATCAAACAACAGTGTCACATCTGTTGAATGAGTTGTTCCCACTGATCAAACAACAGTGTCACATCTGTTGAATGAGTTTTTCCCACTCATCAAACAACAGTTTTGCTTCTGTTGAAAGAGTTGTTCCCACTGATCAAACAACACAGTGTCCCATCTGTTGAAAGAGTTGTTCCCACTGACCAAACAACAGTGTCACATCTGTTGAATGAGTTTTTCCCACTCATCAAACAACAGTTTTGTATCTGCTGAAAGAGTTGTTCCCACCGATCAAACAACAGTGTCCCATCTGTTGAAAGAGTTGTTCCCACTGATCAAACAACAGTGTCCCCATCTGTTGAAAGAGTTGTTCCCACTGATCAAACAACAGTGTCACATCTGTTGAATGAGTTTTTCCAACTCATCAAACAACAGTTTTGCATCAGTTGAAAGAGTTGTTCCCACTGATCAAACAACACAATGTCCCATCTGTTGAAAGAGTTGTTCCCACTGATCAAACAGCAGTGTCCCATCTGTTGAAAGAGTTGTTCCCACTGATCAAACAACAGTGTCACATCTGTTGAATGAGTCTGTCCCACTCATCAAACAACAGTTTTGTATCTGCTGAAAGAGTTGTTCCCACCGATCAAACAACAGTTTCCCATCTGTTGAAAGAGTTGTTCCCAATTATCAAACAACACAGTGTAACAACTGTTGACTGAGAGGTTCCCACTGCTCAAACAACACAGAATCACATTCTACAAACCTGAATCCTCAACTACACCACTGTGAGAGCCTCAAATCTCACAAAAGTAGACATACTGCTGTCCCTGTGAACACTGTGAGGAAACAGGGGAAGCACAGTTATAGCTCTACACACTCTTTACCTTCACACAATACAAAGGTAAGTGGTCAACTTTAAGCTCCAGCTCCTTTACCCCTGAGGAGAGAGCCAATGGGCCCCAGAGATGGTCTAGATGTTTTGGTAAATTTCTTGCCCCTGCTGGGATTGAACCTCCCAGGTATCATTCAGCCTATAGCCTTAGCCTAGTGACTACACCAACTATGCTGTCAAGGTTGCCCTCATAATCTACTGTTCTGAGTACTGCCTGAAGTACAGACTGTGCTAAACTGAACTGATAAAGAAGCTGGTCAGAGTAATGTGCACAAGAAAGTTGAATACCCAGCTATAAATGTGTCCCTGACACCCATTACACTACCTCCATGCATCAGCTTTAATAGGTGAATTGGAACTGCAGGTTTTCCAGACAAAACACAATTTTACTATTCAGCAAATCAGTTACATGTTTCAGGTACTGTTGTGTAGTCATCATCAGGCCAATCCCAAGAATATAAACAGAAGGAAATAAAACTGTATTATTTCATTCTTTATATTTCAATGTACATATAATTTCAAATATTGCTTTGTGATACATAAGTTTATATGAAGCATTTGAGCATTTATGCAGTCACTACACTGTTAAAAATGAAGTGTGAATGGTTACTGGCTGCAGTTGTGTACAGCTACTGGCTGGAGTTGTGTACGGCTACTGGCTGCAGTTGTGTAGGGCTAGTGACTGCAGTTGTGTACGGCTAGTGACTGAACTTGTGTACGGCTACCGACTGAACTTGTGTACGGCTACTGGCTGCAGTTGTGTACGGCTACTGGCTGCAGTTGTGTACGGCTACTGGCTGCACTTGTGTACGGCTACTGGCTGCACTTGTGTACGGCTACTTACTGCAGTTGTGTACGGCTACTGACTGCACTTGTGTACGGCCAGTGACTGAACTTGTGTACAGCTACCGACTGCATTTGTGTATGGCTACTGGCTGCACTTGTGTAAGGCTACTGGCTGCACTTGTGTACGGCTACTGGCTGCACTTGTGTACAGCTACTTACTGCAGTTGTGTATGGCTACTGACTGCACTTGTGTACGGCTACTGACTGCAATTGTGTAGGGCTACTGGCTGCAATTTTCCTAAAACATCAGGTACCTTTACACAGCTGGGTTGGCATTTAAATTTTCATTGCGTGGTTTGTGAAAAATGTATTATTTTAACAGGAAATTATAAAATAGCTAAATAAATAAAACTCTGTGGAAAATAAAACAGAGATTATGCGGCATGTCTGAAAATGCAGTAAATTTCCTTGTTGCCTGCCTACATACATAAGAAGAATTTTAGGGTTTTTTTAAATGCAAGTCTTTTAGAGGTTAATGACTCTTCCCTGATATCAATAAACTACATAAAAGAAACAAAACAAAACACAACAAAGAACAGCCTGGAAAATTAATCTTCTAATGGACGAACATCTCACCGTTAAGTTCTTCTTCTTTTTGTATGATTCCCATGCCTGAGGTTCAAGGATAAGACGTCCTCCTGGTTTCAACTGAAAGTACATGCGCCGAAATGCTCGTTTCAAGCCCGCATCTCCCCAGTTTAGATGCAACCATTTGGTAATACTCAGGCACAAGATGACATCAAACTGGGGCTGCTCTATAGCAAGCAATAAATCTGAATCCAAGACATAGTTACCCTGGCAAAAAAAAAAGACACATTTCATTACAGAACTCTCCACACATACAATAAACTAGCCCACGTGCTGAACTTTACATATACCCACAGAGACAATTTTTGCATCCGGTACGTCACCACTGTGCTGTGAACATAATTTAGATAAAATAAATGGAACCATCTGCACAACGGTTCACTCTTATTCTTATAATAAAACCAACCAGATGAACTAATTTCTCAAATTTATTTTTGGAATAAAACTCCACATGTTTCGGACAGTTCCTCTGTCCATCAGCAGCAGTTTCTCACTGTACACACAGCAAACCTGTATGACATACACCATTGCTGTGTGTACAGTGAAAAACTGCTGATGATGGACAGAGGAACTGTCCGAAATATGTGGAGTTTTATTCCAAAAATAAATTTGAGAAATTAGTGCATCTACTTGATTTTATTATAAGAATTTATCACGATGCATGGTCACCTGAACGGCAAAGTTCACTCTTCTTCTTCTTCTTCCTCAGCAGGACCCGTAGCTAATGATACGGATGTACTGCAGCCAAGTAGGCTTATTGTACTCACCCTATTCCCCCACCTGTTTGGATGTTCCCACATTCACCACCAGGTACCTCCACGTCCACAACAAGGCGAGAGATCCTAGTAGCGAAAGGTGGAACTATGTGGGCGAGAATTAGCTGGTAATTTTGCCTGAAATTGCGACTTCCACATCAATTCAGGGATCTTTTACATGCCGCAAATCTGCGACATGGGACCCACGGCTTTACTTCCCTTCCGAAGGAAGGGGTGCTGAGGATTTTTTCGCCCTGAAAAATCCTGACGGCTTCGGCCAGGTTTGAACCCGCGAACTTGGGTACTTAAAGGCAGCACGCTACCCCTAGACCACCGCAACCACGAAGTTCACTCTTACTTCTAGGCGTGTACTACTGTGACACGTTTTGACCACTATATGTGGCCACTTTCAGACAGTTTGTACAAAATTACGAAGTGGATACACTGAAGTACAGGGTCACATATTTAAATACAATAAAACGTTGGATCCCAGACTTCTTCCATGGAGCATAATATAACTGTTTACATCTAAATTTTAATATTTGACAGTCACAATATGCTCCATGGAAAAGCTCTGGGATCCCACTGTTTATTTTGCAATTAATATGTGGTAGATCGATTTGCATTTGGGTTTGGGGCCTCTCAGCCCCGATGCACCTAGGCCTTAAATAATATGTGGTTCTGTACACTGTGAATCCTCAACATTAAAAACTGCCTGCAAATGGACACAGGTAACGGGCGAAACATGTCACGTCACAGCACAGCATACACAAAAATAAAGGAGAACTGTTAGGCAGACCATAAAATTAATTGTGGCCACATTTCCGAATACATATTGTGGCCTTACACAAATATGGCAGTTCCATGCACTCGTATGGTAGGAGTATTACAGTGTGTTTCTTTTACCATTCCCCTGAGCAAGGCAGCTGTAACAGGACGTGCAGGGAGATGCACGTTTCTATGAGACAAAGTGACCAAGCTCAGGGAAACAGTAAAAGAGCCAACCTGTTGGACTGCCTCTAAAATTGGTATGATGATGCAACTCTTATTGAGGCAACTCCTTTCACAAACATTAAAATCGCTCCGACATGTTTCGATCCTTAGATCATCCTCAGGGAGCTACGTTGTTCCTTGCTAAAGTCATTTTAAAAACATTCACAAAATAATTTCTTTATATTAACAGGGTGTTGTGGCAGCATGTTGTGTTGTGTTGTGTAAAAGTACATTGTTAGGAATGCGCCTGGCTGTGGCTGTTCTGTCCATTATGGCAGGTGCCCTTGAGCTGCGCCACCAAATGGACACTATGCAACGGCAGTCAACAACATTGGCCTGCTTCCTTTAGAAGCAGCATATCACAGTAAACCAAATGGAAGACAATGTTCATCTCCTGAGTGATAAATTCAATTCCACATGTTATTTAACAATGCTATGAATGGTCAAGATCACACAGCTATGGTGATAAGTGAATGAGTACAGAGCACTGGCGGAATGACACCGACGGGGGAAAGTTTACATACGTGCAATGGCATTTTGTCCACAAAAAAACCCAAATACACTGAAATGACAGAACCTGTGCCCCCACAGTGTTAGCCATGCCACAGTTCTATACTCTTTTTAATATTATATCCTAACATAAAGTGAAATCATTTTTTTTTTACATTCATAGGGCCGTGCATCGTAATATTATTTCCATAATAAAACCAACCAGATGCACCAATGTATCAAATTTATTTTATTTTGGAATGACGCTCTACATGTTTCGGATCGTCTTTCCGTCCATCATCAGGAGTTCAAGACTGTATATACAGATACTGCTGTCTGCTTGCTAGCAAGCAGACAGCAGTATCTGTTTGATAAATGCCTGTTGCTGCATGTACAGTCTTGAACTGCTGATGATGGACGGAAAGACCGTCAGAAACACGTAGTGTGTCATTCCAAAATAAAAAAAAAATTTGATACACTGGTGCATTTGGTTGATTTTACTATGGAAATAATGGGTTAAAACTGTTATTATGAAATGCAGAAGATAAAATTACCTGTACAAAAGTTACATTGTGTGGAAACTTCTGTGACGCAGAAGGACTCTGTCCATGGCTAATGCCTGGTATGTCTACAGGCCCATATACAATTGGAGATGAGATGGGGAAGAACTTGGAATCACATGCGCCTTCCTGTCCACCGCCACCTCCATCCTCGCCTACAGGCTCGTCATTCAGCGGAGAGTCAGCATACTGCACGTAATGTCTGATATTCTTGCGAGCGATTGCAACAAGTTTTCTGTCAATGTCCAAACCAACTACACATCTCGCTCCAAAATCACGTGCCACTATCAAAGTGATATGACCAATGTTGCACCCAATATCAAGTACATCCTTGCCTTGGAATAATTCCTTTCTTTCTTCAAAGCATTTCAAGCGAATATCAACTTCATGCTGCGGATTTCGGTAACCATAATACCTAAAATAAACACAAAAAATGTAATAAGAAACCACACGAAAGAAACACCACAATTTTCAACCACTTATTCTTCAGTTAGTACATATTTGACTACACAAACTACAAAAGTTAAGTGACTTCCAACGAACCTGAAGATGTTCATAAATGTTGGATATGAGAGGATCTGGCGGGGACCGCGGTAGCACAGTGGTTAAGGTGCTGTGCTACAAATCGAAAGGTCGCTGGTTCGATCCCAGCTGGTGTCAGTGGATTTTTCATTGACATAAAATCCTTCCAACCGCACTATGGCCCTGGGGTCAACTCAGCCTCTAGCATAAATGAGTACCAGGAGTATTTCCTGGGGGTAAAGGCGGCCGGTGCGTAAGGCTGACAACCTACCACCATCCTGTGCCGTTTTCACAAAATCTGGGAACCTTAACTTCCTGGAACCCTCTGGGCCTGTCCAGGCCTGTAATGGGACTGCTTTACCTTTATGAGAGGATCTGGAAGGAGGCAGCTGTGCCCCATTTAAAGCTCTTCCCCCTAGTCCTTGCCTGAACGGATTAATGGCAAGAGAGAAAACAAGAATTTTCATGTGTGACATCCGTTGCGATGAAGATATATGGATGAATAACAAACAACAATCACTGCTCCTTTTGTGTATGCGGTGGTTTAATGCAACATGTCAGCTTAATAAGAAGCCATCAATGGGCAAATAAAACACACAGGAAATTATTATGCAACCTGCATAATAATTTGCCTCTTGATGGTCCCTTGGTAAGCCGAAACATGTTGCATTAAAGCGCTCAATACACAAAAGAGCTCTGATTGACAGTTATTACCCACATGAGAACAGTGGAAGAAAACAGCACTTAGAACATGCAGGACTGCAGAGGGGATGCTCATACCATACGTAATTATACACTCAATCCATGTCATGGAAACAGAGCCAGCTGCACACTTGGTGCATCTTAAGTGAAAAAAAAACAAGACAATGGAGAAAATCAAATACATTGGATGCCAATTTTAGGCTCTAGTGACCGTGCATCATGAACATATGGTGAAGAGAGATAAACCAACAAGACGCAACTAATCTGATGCTTATTAACAAACTTCTATCTCAACATGTTTTGGGCATAATTATGCCCATCATCAGGAGTACAAGACTGTGTACTACTGCATGTGTTGTTCTGCACTGTAACAGGAGGGGGAAAAACTGTAAGATGTGAGAGCCATAGTGTCTTTGTGTGGAGTAATGAGTTGTAAACACAGTTGAGATTTCATATGTATATGTGCATGCTGTGGTGTTTAATAAGTTTGATAATAAACACCAGATTAGTTGGATCTTGTTGGTTTCTCTCTCTTCACCATACTGGATGCCCTCAAAGCAGCTTTACCAAAACTGTGAAGTACTTAACTGGAATCACTGTCATTTGTGTTCACTCTTTTATTTATAAATGCTGGTAACACTGAGGTACCGTTAACTATTCTTCTATTGTTAATTGCCACTGTCCATACCTGCTGGTGTTTGAAAATACGTTTCCTCTGGAATGCTAGTATAACGTAACATTTAGGACTAGGACACACTTTATGTGCCACCTCAATAAAATTACATAAAGAAAAATTTGTTTATGAAACCTGTCAGGTCTAAAAAGACCAACACTGATTACCTTGCATATTCTTTGCACTACTCTGCATAGAAAATCAGTACAAAATTATAGGTTTTCACAGCAGTGTTATGCTGGCTTGTTGGGTATGTATCTCCCTACATTTTGCAGGATCACAGTGCTGCCATCTTTAGCCATGCAGTGCAAGATAAAAACACTACTATCCTTCATAATGTCAGGAAGTGCTTACACAACAATACATTCCAGAAGACTCAAATCTTCAAAATTCAGTAACCTGTGTAATTATTCATGATTAAACAATCCTGCCATCTAAAAATATTCAGATCAGCTATTAACAGCATTATTTTGCTCTATGTGTCTGACCACACTACATGAAAAAAAGAAATCACTGCTGCCACTCTAACAATAATGAATCACGTACCTCAAATAATTTCCATACTGGAAATATTCATTCTTCTTTTTAAAATTTGGTGTCTGTTGTGGCTTTTGTCTTCTTTTATGTTGCCAGTTTCCACCAGGTCGAAACCTACCAAAATTTCCCTCAGATGCTCCACCACCTCCAACCCTGTCTGTATTTCCACCACCTCTGTACCCAAACAGAGGATGCCTCTTCCATGACCTAGGCTGTCGAATTACGGGACTTACAATCCTATCCTTGGAATCAGGCTTCCTCTTTTTCTCAGTTTTACTATCTTTACTTGCAGTAAAATCTTCAGTGACCTTATCACCTTTCATTTCTCTCTCTTTTATTGGTAATTCAAGGTGCAGTTCCCTTTTGGCAGGATTTTCTTCTGTCATTACAGGCTCAGCAGCAACAACATTCGCACTCAAAGAAGTAACCTCCTCTTCCTCCACAATGTTGACCCCTTCAGGGATCCCGACTGACACCGACCCTTCAATGACATCATCCTTATATAGTCCACTGGACGAAAAATTGCGCTTCCTCTTCCTGTTTCGTGACTTCCGAGCACGTTTAGTGGGAGACACAAGCTGCTGTTCATATTCAGCATCATCTTCACATGATATAAGGTTTAGTGGATCATGAAGATTTGGTGGAATAATCACCTCAATCTCACCTTTACGATGACGTGGAGTTGGGATCGGTGATGATTTTGGTGTAACAGCATTCATTGCCCTGAAATACCATGCTCATAATTAATCAACCTAAAAACTATTTTCATCAAGCACCTGCTTTTTGAAAAATAAATCTTATGTCATTCTGTATCATATAATTTGTATAAAGAGAAGTATCTAAACTCAGGCCTACCTGTTAATTTCTTCATCTTGCAAGCTGCTCAAGTTCAATGGATCATAAATGTTTCCTCCAAGGAGAAACTTTGTTGGTGGTACGATAATTTCTTCCTTCTTCCTACGTTTGTGGGGAGGAAAAATTTTTCCGCTTCCCACGGTGAAACTCTGGATCCGCTTACGCTTGAAACTTCGCCCATCATTTTCATGCTTGTGTTTTTTAAGAAAATAACCAGGTGCACCTGATAAGGATTTTCTGTGTGACCTTTCATTTTCTTTTGATCGTGCTCTGTTCTTTAAAATAGTTCGTGCTTTCGAACTATCAACTTTTATTGGTCTTTGTACTTGTGCTGAAGACATTTCTGAAAACAAACTACATAAATTAAGGATCTAGCTTCTCACAGTGGTGTCAAGGAAGATTAAAATCTTCTTAAATGTGATGCTGTGTTGATGGGGGAGTTGCTCCTAGCTTTTTCAAAGGACCATGGTGCCTTCATTTTCATAAGTAAAGCAGTCTAAAAGATGAAGACACCATGATCCATCAAAAGGTTGGGAACCACTCACCCACTGACATGGAATCACACCTCTGAAAACTTGAATCCTTGGACATAAATCAATTACATTATTGACCTTAAAGGACATTTAGAACAGATGCCGAAAGCACGATCTTCACACTGCTTTGCATGTGCACTTTAGAAAATAACTTTCCTCAACTGTAGAACTTTTCACTTACAACATAAATCAGAAAGGTGAACAGGGGCAACACTAATCCAAATATCACATAATGTTTGTCATACAAAACACATGCACAGGAAGCTGTATACTGAGCAAAAATTAATATTCTCTGTATTCAAAACATTAAAAGCATGCTCTACAAATTGGCTCTTGTGTGTACTCTAGAAAATTCCGTTCTTTTCCAATATATTTTTCACGCATATCAATTGCCGGAGAATGGGGCCACTACCTGTTCCAATATTCCAAAACGTCTCCTTATAACATAAACGCAGCACAATAAATAGCATAGTGCGCGAAATTCATTGTTCCAGGTCGTATAAATAACATATTATGAGAAATCAAAAGCATTTCTTAATTTAAATAACATATTTGTTCAAACACATGTCCACGTGAGTTTGTATACATGGCCTCGTCGTTGCAATGCGCATGCGTAGTGAAATGTCTCCCTGCATCTGCAATAAACCTAAAAAATTTCGATTTCTAACAGCTAAATAAATACACTTAATTGCGTTCATGAAACCCAAACTTACGTTTATCGTAAGAGTAACGTCGACTTGTAAGTCTTGTTATAAGTTACCTCCTTCCCAAGCGAGAAATCCTTGCAAAAATACAGCCAAAGGCTAGCACACAAGTCGACTCCTTCCGTCATGCAACTACCACCATCAACGATGGCGATACGTTCCTTCTCATCTCTACGCCCCTCCATTTGCGCACTGTTCCGGTTTGGTTTCTTGGAAAACCCGAAGTTTCTAACTCAAACTCACAACATTATTCTTTTCTTACACTTACAATGACATAAAATATTGAATCCCGCTATTATTTTTCTTTTGAAAGTTATCCAATACAAATTTAACGTTTTATTCCTATTTAATGGTTAAATGGCTCCTATGATATGCTATATTTGTACGTTCACTTGGACTCCCGCCATTGCTTTCCGTTTCGAATTGTACGGAGTGACGAATTACCATTTTGGCAGCCACTGGAAGAGAGCAAGAAATAATATTAGTACATCTGTCATTGATAAAATATCAGACTGCGGTTCTTAATATACGAGGTAAAGAATATATGAACCTGAATTCTTACTAGACCAAAATTCTTCCTAAATGTACTTTATTCCTCCTGAATTAAGAGTCGATATAGTTTGCACTCGACTGTTAAGTGATACATCCAGGCGGACTAGCAACAAAAAAATTTTGTTCGTAAGAAAGCTGAGAGAATTGTGAGTTTTTATATTACCGTAGGTGTTTTGTGTTGTTTACACTTGGTACAGTTTAATATATACATGATTATTTTCGGGTATATTGCAGACAATGAATAAGAAACCGTTCAAGCCCGTGTTCAACAATCCACTAAAGAAAAATGCAGTTCCCCCGGAAAGAGAGATGCCATCTCAAGAACATGGAGAATGGACACAAGTTCAGGTTACGGTAATGCATTTTTATTTTTAATCCTAATTACTCTTACTTTATCGTGATCAAAGTTGATCATGAAGGTGAAAGGAAAGTTGTCCCTGTCCACGCCATGATGGCATGTATAGGGGGAGTAGAGGTATAGCTCCACTCATTCGTAACTTCGGCTATGGGATTTATGTTTATTGAGAATTCTTCGTAACAGTTAATCTCAATGGGCACATAGTGAAGATATCATTGCACAGTAAATAATTCTTCACCTGTCCAACCTTTTTTTTTTCCGATTCAATTTAAATTAGCCTTAATGGCGTGTACAGGGTTCAATATTGCCCGTCTCTTGACTTTGTGTAAACATATATACCTATGAATTCTGTTGGGAGATGGATTTATTTGGTTGTTGTCGAGTACTACAGACCACGATCATGATCGAATGTGCTGAAAGCTGAGCCTTCAGATCCGGACATCGTGACACTTCTGCCTGCATGTGTGGCTTTAATTCTGTAGATAGCAGTAAGATTCTTACGTGGAAGTTTACAAAAAAAAAAACTTGCATCTTATTTCTTTATAATATTCTGTTTGACATACTGTTCACTCCGACAAATATTAGCGAGATGCGTTCGAAGATGCGTACAGAAATGCACAGGCTAGGTCTTTGTGTAATATGTCCGTTAAGCTGCTTCGATTTTAACCAAAATTGGAATGCGTCAACAGAATTTAGTACGGTTCCCCCAGAATGAAACTTTGTGTAAGTAGGAGTTGTTTTCGGGTTATTACGTGCCTGCGGACGGACAGACGTGGCGAAGGTAATGGGGGCATCTTTAATTATTTTTTTGACAGAAGCCATCCCGTTGTGTTTTAACAAATTTGTATAAGGTATTATATACCGTCAGTACACAAAAATATATTATTACAGTGATAAAATATATACAATCAGGTCACATTACTGCTAAATGTTTCGACCGTAAACGGTCATCTTCAGGCCAATAAAGAACTTTGTTGTACCTTAAAAATGTTCTTTATTGGCCTGAAGATGACCGTTTACGGTCGAAACATGTAGCCGTAATGTGACCTGATTGTATACATTTTATCACTGTAATGATATATCGTTGTGTACTGACGGTATATAATACATCATACAAATTTAAAATGTTCACTGCGTTAGGAGACAGTACCCAGTTACATCTTTCCATCCCAGTGGGATATCTTGGCAGCTTGTACAGTGCCAAACGTAGCCTATGGTGCAACATGCTGGATTACACTGCAGCACCTGAGAATCTTACAGCGGCATTACTGGATCTATAACGTTGTGACGTTGGGCATTTTTCCGACGTTTCGAAAGATCGCAGTGACTTGGTTCATTGGCCTTGAAGATGAAGGCTCTGCCGTAGAGCGACCTTGGCAGGGTGGGTGGTTTTCATTACTCGATTACCAAATGGTGGGCTGCTACTTGAAATAATTACAGCCAAAGGACGTCTAACGGAGGTTACAAACATTCCAGCCACCTCACACCCTGTCGGTGACCAGCGCGCGTATCCTCTCTCTAATCCAAACAGTCCGTCACACAGGTAGCCCCATCTGAGACGAATCGGACGGACGGACGGACACCGGTACTAACGGCATGGCGTAGACCTCGCTTGAGAAGCTGATAGTGACTCATTTGTCAAGCTTCCCTTCTTTGTAGAACGTTCTCAAGAATTCGTGTCAGGACTTGGAGGAAAAGCGAAGGTAAATATGTACCTTTGCACGCCATGGAAGCGTAGGGGAGAAGGGAAGTGTAGCTCCACGCATTCCTAATCTCTGAATGAAAGCAGGTGTTCAGTTTCACGCCACGGCCGCTTTATTCCAAGCCAAAGAGTGTTTAGTACCGATCGAATAGAAGGTTGGGTCGGCTCCAGAGCCGATGTGAAACGTTTGGAGAAGAGAAATATATATTTCCCGTGCGAGGAATAGAAATACGATTCGTCGATATTCCAGCACTATACCTACTGAGCTATCCTGGATCATCCTGGGTAACATACTCAACATGCTAGGTTCTTTGCGGCGAGAAGTCGTTAGCCTGACGTGCGGCCCCAACCTGAGGGTATTGTCCCTTGTCGGCTGTCCACGACTGATTATTCAGTATGTTAACAACTTTGCCCGTAACCTGACGACACGCCAGACACGAGACTCACTAAAAATGGACAAAAATACGGAAGTGCGGTTTTTATAGCGAGTTTGGAACGCGAACGCCTCACAGCACTGGCAGTTTCTTCGACAGGCTTGGGTAAAAAATAAGTCTTAATTTTGCTGCGTCATTGCGAAGGTTTCGTCTATGGGAAGTGACATTTGACTTACCGGGGTAGCGCGGTCGATGCACTGGTAGGGCTGAGGACTCATCGGCAGAGGAACGGAATATCGAGTCCCAGCTGGGGAAAATCATCGTTCTCTTTTTAGACAAGTCATTCCCGTTGTGTTTTAATGACACAAATGTAAGGATAACAGGAAAGATACAAACTCGCAGTCGAAGGAGAACTTTGTCTGTGTGTCAACCAGCTACAATGCACTGTATTTTGTTATAGTTCTTCTTCGTTACGGTTCTGTGTGCAGCCTTATGATGGCTATATAGAGCCGAAACATGTAGCTGGTTTGCACATAGATAAAGTTGTGTTTGGGATGTGAGTTTACATCTTTCCTTTTTCTCCTTATGTATGTACATTTTTCTCTGCTGCGAAGTGTCCACATTGGTTTTGGGGTTCGCCCAGCATTCCTATTCAATACCTCAACGGTCCCACATGTCTTAATGCCGTGCACAGAGACGACTTTACCTTAATAAACACCGTGCTGTTGACTTATACCTGTTTTTTTTAATTAGTTATCAGGTTACGTGAATGACCAATTAATTTGTTTGTCCAAATACGCAGGGTACAGATGAAGACAGCGCGGTCCCCTTACTTGTTACAAGCCTGACAAGCATCTTCTCGTTTACTGCAGAGATACAGAACTTTTTAACTTTCTCACATCCTATGCGTATTGGACCGTGCATCATCTTGATATTTGAATAAAGGTTGATCAACTAGATGACACTTGCTTTATTATCTACTGCTCAACATGTTTCAGACGTTAATACGTCCATCTTCAGGAGCTT
>Ga0131853_10014826_pt1 | contig 14270 bp, 8 predicted proteins | sample TergutLab28metaG_FD_92764 | JGI IMG/M metagenome (GOLD analysis project Ga0131853, IMG submission 92764) | Labiotermes labralis P1 segment gut microbial communities from Petit-Saut dam, French Guiana - Lab288 P1 (version 2) (version 2) | ecosystem: Host-associated > Arthropoda: Insects >... | reverse complement strand
GTGTTGTATCGTGAAGTGTGTTGTATCGTGAAGTGTGTTGTATCGTGAAGTGTGTTGTATCGTGAAGTGTGTTGTATCGTGAAGTGTGTTGTATCGTGAAGTGTGTTGTATCGTGAAGTGTGTCATTAATTTGTTTAATGTTCTGATGATAGCTGATCGCTTTTGGAAGTATTTACTTTATGAACTGTTTATCTTCTGAAGTTACAAAGCAGTAAGCCTTTTCCCAACCCTTGGGCCAAGAGCGTGAGGAAAACTTGCTTATCGGGCCCAAGGAAGTAGGTTCTACTTTCTTTTGATTTGAGGACGCAAACAGACCGAAAGGCAGCCCTTGTTAGTTGCTGTAATTCATTTTTAACTTGAGACGTTGAAAAAAATCCACGAAGTAAATTATTTCAAACCTACTCGTTTCACTCGTGGCATTGCAAATACTGTTTACGTAACAACAGACTTATTAGCGTACGTTTTTACTGTAATGCAGTTGATCTCTTAGCTGTATGTGGTTAACAATACAGTAATAGTTTGACGACTCGAATTCTAACACATACTCAGCCCCCACATACCTGTAGCGGTACTGAGGAAAAGCGTGAACTTAGTCTCGAAGTAGGTTCCTTTCTTTGGCTGTATACATAAATTGCTTCCTGTTTCCAGCCAGGATCCTAACGGAACTGAAGGAATCGGTGAAACCTCATGCCGTGATTTCGCGTCTCTCTGTCATTGGTCCCGTCTCTTCATCAAAGAAATAAATGGCAAACATAATTGTTTAGACACCAACGAGCAGGATTAGCGCTGTCGGTCTAGTGACCAGTCTACGGGCTAGAGAACGAAGAAATCGTGGTTCTATTCCCTGCAGGGGCGAGAGATCTTCCTGTTACCGGAAGCGTACAGACCGGTGCCATGATTGGCCCTATTTAGTGAGTTCCTGGGGCTGTTTCCCCGGGACAAAGCGGCCGAGGTGTAAAGCTAACCACTCGTCTTTGTCTCGTGCCAAAGTTAAAAATACTTACATCCACTCGCACATAAAACTTCATGAAGTTCTCAGCGGTAACTTTGTCCGCAAGAAACCAACACTGGGGCTCTGCTTAAACTCTGTTTGCGCCGGCTTATGCTGCCTTAATCCCAGCCGTCCTGCTTGGCAGATCCTTCACTGGTTACAGTGCTACCACCAATTGTGACGGCAGTATGCAAGAAATTCCATGTTTTTTTTCTTTCTTTCACAGGAGAAAATGTGAAATTCGTGGCGACGCGGATGGCAAAGAGCCTAAAGATCTGACGTCTTCAAGAGCCATGTTTCCGAGTACCCAGATAAAAATGAGGTAAGAAAAATTACTGCATTTACAATTTCAAGTTTGGTTAAGGCGTACCTATTCATTGTAAAATCTTCTTTACTTTCCTGGACGGAATCTTGTCTATGGATCTGCTTCTTACTTGTATTAAAATGTTCAGCCGCCTTGCATTGAAGTCTGTTATTTGAAGTCTGCAGCACTTTTTGTCCTGTCCGTTTTAATATTGATGCGTTTAAGTCTGCTATGTTATATGAAGACCAAACCTAATTTTCGTATCAGAACGAAGTTATGAAAGTCTGCAACTCTGTCGTGAAAATTTGTTTCGGTATCGAGTGTCTTCAGCGAAGTAGAATGGACAATATTCTACCTTTCTATGCAGTGTGGGATTTGCAGTGTGCTTCACTCCATAGCAGAATATTTATACGTTTATTACATTCATGCTAGTCTACTACCAATTACGCGTGTAAAATTGCGTAATTAATACCATAATGTGTTGTGTCCAGTTAGGGCATAAGTCCCTTGTCATTAGTTTCTATTTAATTTAAGTAAGAATATCAATTAATTGCTAATTGATAACGGTACGAGATAGTTACAATAAACAATAGCAAACACCTGCTACGGTTGGTGCTTACAGTATGGACATTTGTCGAAAAAAATACCTCTAAATTACTTGGGTTTACTGCATAGTCTATGAAGATGTTTCCGGAAATGGAAATTGCCACATATTTCCGTTTAATTTTCAAAGGGCATGTCAGAGGCAGGCACATGCGCGTTAACCTTGCTTTGTGATGACGTGTTGTGGGTTTCATTTAACAAATTTTGAAGAAAACTCTCCGTCTTCAGGACAGGAACTGACAGATCACCTGGGAAGGCTGTGGAGAATATTAGCGACTGGGTGAAACGTTTCAACATTATCAAAACACGGCAGTCCTTGCTGTGTATTTCCTTCATAAAATGCTGCTGTTTGTAGCTGTTTGAGACAGTACCATTTACGTCATGCGGCTGCAAACATGCATACGATACGCCTCATTAAATCCAGTAGGTTATGAATAAAAACGAGGACTCGTGCCCAGACGGCGAGACGAATGACTTCAGTGCCCCCTTTATATTCCATTCTTCTGCACTCAGAGACTCTTTCAACCAGGAACAAGCTTGTCTTCAAGATACCACATTCACGTACAATGCGTCATGTAGAGTACCACGTAAGCACCATTGTTTCAGCGGAGCTTAGTATCTTCATCTTCAGGGTTTTCCAAGGAAACATCTGCACCTGTGTACCAATCTACATGGTGTCATGTCTCATAAGACTGGTTTCGCCATCACCACCGTTGGGAGAACCTCAAATCTCCCAGTCTCTGTCTTGCTGGATATTTGTTTATAATTCATGTAATCTTAAGTGAGCTTACAGTTCACACTCTATAGTGAGCTGCAGATGTCTGGAGCCATTGATCCATGTGTATTTGTAATATACTGTAGTATACGATTGTCCACACAATGCGATATGAACTCCTAGAAACAGAAAAACGTCATCTCGGAAACCGAAGACCATGCAGTACAAGGGTTCACAAAATTTCCATACATCTGCAAGGCATCTCAAAACTTTGGGCACTATAAAAGTGACGTGAAGCACCCTTCCATACTAAGCACCCAGAATATCAGGCGTCAGCGTATAAAATTAATCGCCTGGACAAACTGGGACCTGACATTTATGCACCCCTAATTTAGTAGAGAAAATATCCCAATATCCGTTTAAATAAACATATTTAGCGAAAATAATTTCGGATTGCTAAAGCCAAATACTTTCATTTCTTGCTATGAAGAAACTCGGCCGAAAGTGTATGCAAGGAATACCAACAGGTGACACGCTTCTTTATGGCTTGTCAGTTTGGTTTGCTCATCATGATGGTTTATTTAGCAACGTGTGTTTGGTCACTTGTAGGACAAGTTTTGAAACAGTGTTTATTGCCCAAAACACTTCACATATTACGTTTCCATTGCATCAGCTCACAACTTTTAATTGTCGGAATCCAGTGACCAAGTGGAAGGGGAAAATACACTAAATTTTAGCCTTATATATACATTTTGTTGTTTTATTTTATAATACATTCAAAATGAACTGAGTTTGTGGCACGACACAACTTGCACAATTTGCTGCTGTATAGACACGTTGGCCTGAATTGAGCACGGGCTTACTTCGTGTTCATTTTTGTAAATCAAATTTCGGTTTCCACTGCATCTTAACAAGTTCGCCCTGACAAGCCAAATAATCAAAATCAAATGTTTATTTCTTGAGTCACATTGTAGATAAGGCTGCGTCTGCTTAACGCCGGGTTTTTCGCGGTTCACAACCTTCATGTCTGGTACAAACAATTTTTCTCTTATATGTTACATTCTTTACTACACCCGATGATCAGAGTTCGAGTATTAAAACACCCGTCCAAACCTAAGCCAAATAAACTCCGCCTGTTTTCTTACTAAAGCACGGCATTTTAAGAACCCGTGTTTCGGAAGCTGGCCGTCTCCTTTCTCAGGCAGGACAGGATTAAAAGAGCGGCATTACAGGTCCCATTAGATCAAGCTAATCTTCGTCAGGAGGCGTAGAAGTTATTCAGACAGATGAATATACATCCAAATTGTGTGCTTGGAACACCGGATGTTAATTAAAGAGTGGAGACAGACTAACTGAAATGCGTTATCGGTAGTAGTAGTAGTAGTAGTAGTAGTAGTAGTGGTGGTGGTGGTGTCAGTGGTGGTGTTTGCCTTGGTGGCTGTGGTTATAGTGCACCATTTTCATTAATTTGGTATTCATAAATTGCCACATTCCTAGTTTTAAAGTAGGTTTTGAAATTTCTCCATCACTCTGTCAAAATATGTATATTAAAATCTTTCAGAACATAGATTGCTAGTCATATCCCCACAATAGCTTACAAATAAGACCATGATATATGTATGTGTGTGTGTGTATATATATACACACACACACATACATACACACATATATATATTAAAAATTTCTTAGCTATGATTATATGTTAAACTCTACGTATCTTGGAAATTTAGTCGCCATGGAAACGCTGTTATTCTTATTACAGAAAATAATAACAAAAATATCGTTTGGCGAATTCAAATAATTTTATACGGAATAACTGCATTGGCAGTTGACCGCCTTAGTGTCAGACGTTTAGAGCAGCCAGTGTCATGACACTGACTGCTCTAAACGTCTGACACACGAACCCTTATTGATTGAAAACATGGTACTCCGGATCACACTAAAGGTAAAATTTTTCCTACACACGCCACTAAGGTATATGGGGGTGAGGAGGTATAGCGCCACGCATTTTAATCTGGGCACTTGACGGAGGTGGCTGGTCAGTTTCACACGCCCCGGCGGCCTTACCCCATCGGAAAGGGATGGGCCCTCGAGTGCTCTTCATATACCGTTAGTTTTTAGGCGCGTTCGCAAAATTGCGTAAAGCGACCGTTAGCTTCGTCATGCCTGTCTGTCCTTCCGCATGGAATAACTTGGCTCATGCTGGACTGATTTTCATGAAATATGAAGTTTGAAATATTTGTTAAAGTCTTTCGGGAAGAACGGGAAAAATCATGTTTCATTACAATCTGACAAGAATTACGTGTAATTTACATGAAGTACTACGTACATTTCTGATTACATCTCGCGCTATACTTCTTATTATAATAAATGTTTCAGACAGAAGATGTAGATAACCTCAGAACACACATTTTTGGCTCAGTAATTTTTTTCTTTTTTGCAAAAATCATACCGTTCATGAAATAATGTGAAAAACTCGGTACAGCTTAATTGCTTGTTAAATTCTATAGTTTATTTCTGAAGAGCGATAAATTCTGCAGTTAGATTATACTTCTGTTGGGAGACATTTATTTGTAATATATTGACAAGCGCCTCGCCATTCGCCCCGACTGGTTGCTAATCTGGTTTTAGGTTGCTCTCGCCGAGCAGTTCGCCTGCCACATCGCCCACCATGTCCAACTCTTCGTCGCCGACGCCTCCTGCCCTCAACTACAACCACAAAATTACGGGGATTCCCTGCGTCGCCGCCGCGTCTCGCTACACGGCGCCTGTCCACATCGACGTCGGTGGAACGATCTATACGTCATCACTTGAGACACTAACCAAGTGAGTAAACTTTTTCATCTGACTGACCTTAATCGTTCTACCAGGTTTCTGATGCTTTCTCTGTGTACAAAATTTGTCTCTTGTAAATGTCAAGGCCGTGTGTTGCGTCGACTCACTCTCACAGCACTTAGGAAGGGCTTATCAGCAAATGTGTTGTACAGTTTACACCGTGCTTCGTGTTGTAATGGTGCAAGTGAACACAGTAAAATTGGTATCACTTTACAGAAATTAATGGTCTCTTGAAGTTAATGTTAATCCGTTTTACTTCAGATTTAAACATGTTACTTTGTGTTATTTTAACAGTGGTTAATCATGTATTTATAAGAACTCCTTTAACACAACTGTACTTGTGCCTGTGGGCGTATCATTTCATGACGCGTCTGGATTTTATAATTCGGCATCTGACTTCACTAATCATCTACTGAACTCGAGGGGAAAATGTCCTTTCTGGAGAACATTCACTGCAAACAGACCCTATACCGAACAAGTTGAATTAATCCATACCCCACATTTATTTCCTTTAAAGTCCTCTAGTATATTATGCATTTTTCCATTTAATTCTAAGTGGTCTCTTCCCTGAAGCTCTGTATTTGTGCACCCTCTGCCCTTTCCGTTTCATTCTAATGGCTTTGACAACCTTAATATCAATGACATTTGGTGAAGAGTAGAAAGTTGTTACTATACCGAGTCAGCAGATGCCGAATATCGGCTGTTTCATCATAACGAACATTTTAATGAACATGCGTTACCGTAACATTCTACAGTACATACAGTTTAGTGCTTGTCACAGGTGAGGGTGGGCGTGAAGGTGGTTGATAAGAACTGGTATCATCAACCTCGCAGAGTTATCGAAACACAAAAGCCCGTAGCGATGTGAAGGACGACCATCAGACATATGTTGATATCGCATTTTTACAATCAAAATGACTCCCGACGTTTAGCACTCTTAATGAGGAACAGTCTACAGATTAATGTGCATTTGTGTACGAATAGCATTAACGCTGAAGTCCTAGCCAGACTGTTTCTGCTTACCTCTTGTATGTCGTTTCTCTTGCAAATGCAGTTTCCTTCTGTAACACGATGTCTTGAAATTTTAATAAAATGAATGTATTTTCTCCTGTCCTACATAGTGAGGAGGTCATAGTTTAAAACGAGTGTAATGTATAAACATTTTGAAAAAATTCCACAAATAAATTTTTTAAAATAATACTGCTGAAATTCGTGATTAATACAAATAAAAGCCTTTGGCTGTTATCCTGCGCCAGTTGCCTTAAGATCGCTGTGTTCTGGTGTGCAAAACCACGTAATTTAGCAGGTGATTACCGGCCTTTGACAGAAACTACTGCCTGAGTCTTCGTAAGTGACTTCGACTTTGAAGATGAGAGTAGAACTTTTCACCGAATAGTTGGTGACCACGTACGGAACAGCGAGGTACCATAACTCAGTACTACAGAGTTTATTGTCGCCGGAATCAGATTCATTACCGCGCTCACAAAAGCCCATCATTCTTTCATGTCCTGTTCCAATTGGATGTGTCTGCTTCCTCCATAATTCTCTTAAGATCCGCTTTGATATTATACTGATAGCATGGGTATTTCAAGTGCACTCCCTTCAGGTTTTCAAACTAAGTTGTGTTTTCCTCTCCATACGTGTCACGTATAGACCATCTCATCCTCTTTTTTAGATCACCCTGTAAAAATCTGGCGAAGACTTCATATTGTGAAGCTTTTCATCAGGCTGTGTTATTCATTCTGTCTGAACAGTAATTCAGTCACTGGGAAATTACATTTTCAATACCGTACTCGCATGCTGTTCGGCAGAAAATGACACCGAAGCCCAAAGCCACCATGCAACTTCCAATAACCGTAGTTCATAATCTCGCCATCAGGTTAATACGTCACACGTTACGTAATGAAATGGCTGATAGATGACTATCTTCAGACTATATGATTGAGGAAGAAATGAGTGAGTAACCATACGCCCACAATAATGTGAAGTTTTGAAGCGAAATTAAAGAAACTTTGATTCGTGTTTCCCAGGCCGGACAGACAGACAGACACATATTTGGTGTTCCGTGGGTATCCCCCCCAGACATCACGGTGGTGCGATGAGAACCCACCTACACGGGAGGCATACGGCAGGGGTGCCCAACATTTCTTCAAGACACGTAATTTTTGTGCTGTATTAATGGGCACGTAGTTCTTTGGCTACGGCTTACTAACACAAACGAAATTTGTAATTCAAGAAAAAGTTACAGAATCTAGGCCGAAAGATGTGACGTAGTAGGTAGCATTTCTGCATCTTACCTCGAAATCCTCAGGTTCGATTTTCTTCTCGAAGAATGTCTCATCACACACAGGTAGTAATCTCTTCCTCTAGACGTAAGTTGGCGCGTAGATTTCATTAAACAGAGTACAGTCAGTTCATTGGCGCATTTACCCCAATCAGAATTCACGGCTGCTCTATGATTCGACGTTATGTAAGTTAAACATTTGATAATTAAGTACTGTATCTTAGAAACGTCCTCCAAAATCCGATAGTCTCTCAGTTGGCCAAGAAACTCCCCGCATTGCAGTGCATCCGTCAGTTCACAAGACCCCACCACTGGACCGTAGCTTGAGCCAGATATATTTAGTTTACATATTAGCTGTCTGATTCCGTAAGATCTCTGTACACTCGGTACTTCCAGTGATGCCCTTTTATGTTGTAAGTTTTTGTACTTTTCTCGTTGCCATCCGTGATAAATATAATGCAGCGCCAATTCCGTCATCGTTGAATTTGTTTCTAATAATATTATTGGGAAGAACAGTTTATGAAATTCTCTTATGCCATTGTCATCAGCCACAAGAGATAGATGTAGAACTATTATTAGGAACGCAAAGTCGCGAGTTTAAAGGATAGTGATTTTACGTCACTGTTTTTAAGCAAATATATGGGCATGCCCTTCACCCTGGAATGCTACAATTTATTAGTATAGACATTAATCTTAAGCGTTCACCAAGGTGCGACTGTTGTTGCTAATGTCGATTAAGTCACATTTTTGGAAACGTTCATTGCATACAAATGGTACCAGATATGATCCAGATAACTGAACAGATTGCAGCTGACCGTGTCACAGCGAGTACCCCTTATTCTCTCGTTTACAAACACAGCTTCGGATTGTGTTTATGGGAATCAGTAGTCACTCTGAAAATTTTTTGGAGAACACAGTAGCAGATTTGCTGTAAAACTGGACGACGATTATGGCTGTTGAAAATTCTGAGGCAAAATATTTTACAACATTTCTGTGGCAATGAAAAGAGCAAGATGTTCATCGCTGCACTCAGAAACCTTTAGATACTTGCTTACTTTCTTTATGTGTACATTTAATTGCGTTTTTCTTTTTATTGGACATATTTTATCGCCCTGTTTCCTTTTTAATCCTCGTGTGATTCCACTTACCAGATTACTTCACTTCCGTTTCCATCTTCATTCAGATGTTCTCCGAGTTACCGAGGAACTTCCGAACATTTGTGAAGTTTTTACGTCTTAAGAACGTCTATAAAATGGCAGATAAAACAAAGTCACACGCGCTCCTCCATTATTTGTAATCATAACGGGACAGGAACAGTGCCCTTTTTTGTGTTATTGATGTGGATGTCACGGGCAAGCAAACAATTGAAGTTGTGTAAGACACTGCACAGTACTGGAAGTAGCTGAAGGAAATGAGTAGGAGGACCGCGTCACGACAGCGAGGAGACGTGGAACTTGTAATTTTGCAATCGTGATAGTGAAACTGACGATACTGTAGCGTTCCAAGATTAAAATTGGCCCACGGCTTTGTTCTCCCTCTTTGTAGAACATCTCTCACAGCAATTCTTCTGCCCGCGCTGTAAACGAAGTTTGCAAGTGGCAAATCATTAGGTAGTGCGTTAAATATACATAAGAAAATAATGAAGTCTGTAAGAAAAAATGGCGCAGGGAGTTTGGACACTCCTGAAGCAGTATATGCTGACCCCTATTAGAGGGCTGCATAACATACCCTAGCGGTCCAACGAAAGGAGGAATTCCAATCGTGCGGTTCGCCCCGGGGTTTAAGTCTATTGCCACGTAGTGTAAAAATGCGAGGGCACTATAAAAGGCCCGTCCTCCTGAAGTGAATTTTCCCACAAGCACTACAGGCATGTGCAATGAGTGTAAAATTTGATACGATATCGGCTGTGATCTCTGCTCAGTATACATGAAGTGTACTCATAATACAGAGGTCATCTTTATCGCACGATTAAACAGATTTGGTACACAAAATTTTGTTCGGCTGAAACAGAGAGAGGAATTAGAAGAACTTGGCATAAATAGGACAGTAGCGGAACAAGTCGTAAGGAAATGGTCTGCAAGGGCGTCAACTGGAGTCTTATGCCTCGGGAACCGGTCCAGTAACAGGTTATTTTGGACACAGTAAAGAATGAAGATTACTGCCTTGTGTGATTTCACGACATGCAGTTCGATAGATATGTGTATCTGCCCACGATTGCACACAGCGTCAAATCCCAGAAGAAAGTGTCCAGCATAGCTACCACCCTGAGAACTAAACTCGTATACGGTACTGAGCCTTTGGCTCACTGAAGGGGCTGTGAATGTTTTGACGAGCGGCTACCGGTTTCTCAGTAAGCACCTTCTTCCTGAAGCCCATCAGCGGAACCTGTTTCCGTACCTCGGTTTTGTTATTTCCGAAAGCGTCCCTCACATTCTTGAGCGTGTTTCTGCCTTACAGCAGCCACATGGAGAGTTCCACAGCGAAATATTGGATGCTGGCCGATTACTCACGCTCTGATTAAGATGGAGACTTAGGAGAACAAGAAAATCTGCATTGTTTTTGTTTTAATGATCGTATTACTATAGTGGCCAGGCACCAGAACGACTTCAGGTCGGGTGTATAGAAATCTACCGAAAGAAGCACATGTACAGTTCGTCTTGTAAGCACTTCGCAGAACACGGCGTTGACGAAAGCCTGTCTGTACACGTGACAGCTTTGCCTTGGCGATGGTTCTGAGCAGCAGGTTTCATTGTAATTTGACGCACTGATCACTGTACTGCGATACAGTATTATAATATTGTGTGGCTGTAAAGACGAATAGACGTACTTGGTACTTGCACATTAACGCCTTGCTGTGGGACGTAAACTGAAGCGTCGTCTCAACATCGAAGCCAGTCACTCTCCGACTTATTAATTCTTTTGTTTATTTTTTGGGGGGGGGGGGAGATAGCTTGGAATAGGCAGCAGTTGCTCTCCGGAAGGTCGGATTTTGCGCCAGTCGAAAATGACTGTACCTATAATCAGCTGTGTTTTCTACGACGTATATACAAGGAAGTGGATCTGAAATCCACGCTCCAACACACTGTAACCTGGTCGTTCGCAGCGTGACCGCCCAGCCTCCTGTGTTATCGTCCAGTAGTATTCTTCAGCCACCTTCCTCTCGTTGCGCTTTCATTCCCCGCAGAAAAAAATTTGGGCACACGTTAAAAAAAATCCAGTTTTCTTCCACTATCTTTCAAATCGCGTAACTTGAAGCTGCGTAAGTCGCGGACTGCCTACAGTCCCAACAAAAGTTATGTTCTGTTGAGCACGAAATAATTATGTTCTCAGATATCGATATTTCTTGGATTTAGGATTTGTGACGTCCCGTGGCTTACGTATCATGCGGAGGCAGCCCTGCTAGACTGCAACCCATATTCCGGGGTGGAGGGGTAGTGTAAGACTTGTTCAAATCAAGTGGTGATGATTTCATTGCAGCGCACAAAGAGCCCTGCACGATGCACTACAGAAGATGTTAGAATCTTCAACATCAATCGAATATTTGCGTGTATTTGCTGGGCAATTTTTCCTCGCGGTTGTGTGGCAGAGTAGAAAAAGTGCGTTTTGTAATTTGCAAAGAGAAATAGATAGAGCTGTTGGAATACTAAAATGGTAGAAACACAAAACAAGAAAATTGTATTCTGATGCTCAGAAGGCAAATGCCGCGAAGGAATTGCTTGGGATAACGCTAAAGGCTGGTAAAATACCTGTCATAAACAAAAAACATTTTTTAAGGAACAGTTCAGTACTGTGAAGTCAAGTTGCTTGTAGGGACTGCGCTTTAGAAAGAAAAATGCGAAACTTTAATTAAGCTGTCACTGTATGGAAATTGACGATTGGCCAGAGGGCATGAACCTCGCTTACGAATGTACTGAAATCGAGGAAACGCAGAAGAGCTTGTTATAAGGGCTGTGTTGTGTGAAAGCGTAAAGGCGTTTTAAGGACTGGAGAGGGGAGCCAAAATCTACAAGTACTACAACGCTCGTAATATTTTGGAAATTAGTCCACTGTCAATAGCCAAGAGTGAATGAAACTTCGTTAGAATGAACTTAATGCCGTCACAATGTGACTTGCGCTAATTTCATCTTAACACTTTTTCCCCCTCAAATTATTAGTATTCTCCTTCTGAACTGAACCCCCTGAATGTGTGATGACGTTGAGTGGTAGAAGGTGTCTGGTAGAATAAGGGGAAGCACGAGAAGGAAAGTGCTGAATGCAGTTCGCAGTTCACTGTGGGGCTTCTGGCAGATCGTCAAGGCGAGCGTCACAGTTTTTTGATATTGTGTTTGATGAAAGCGTGGCACCGGTAGGTCCCATGCAGTAGCAAAAAGATTGTATTTATGTAATGCGAGGTAAGGTTTTCCATCTTTTTAAAATATTTAGCCCGGCAGCACGCTGAAACCAGGAGCTGTTGCTTGTTGTACTGTACTTTAACGTGTTCGTAGACCTGAGCGCCTGCGCACTTTCCACGAACTGCCATTGCAGGAACACCATATAGACCTCTCGGCATTCCAGGGGCTATTCAGTTGATGCTTTAGCATCTACGTATTGGAGGATCTCGCAGTTCTGGGATGTTAGTTGTTTGCTGACGTATCGGGACAGACTCTTTCCATCTTTAAGGGTCACGCAGTTACATTCTTCTGGGCTGCTTGACTCTTGAAGATGGGACTGGTAAGCTGTCCCGAAACGTCGGTAAACACAACTACTAACATAAGCTGCGTAACATCCCAGAAGAACGAGGGTCTCAACTATACCGCGGCAGAAGCCTGAATCCGCCTACGCTTTCCTTGAACACCTTTTTTCACAACTAAGCATGTTGGAACTGTTGGGTCCCTTATATTTCAAAGATGAATAATTACATAAACATTCGGGAATCTACGTTGAATGGGGCTAGTGATTTTCCACTACAAAATTCGAAAAGACGTCATGTTAGTATTCCCGATAACCAACGCCTGTGTTAGGTTAATTCTCAACGCAATGCCATTCATGACGAAGGGCTTTGAAATGAGAATTACTCTAATAACAACTGAAACAAATAGTTTACATTTTAGTCGCCACACTTTTATTAAAACCCAGAACGTCTGGGAAGTTGGCGCTGCTTCCTTCATAAGATGAACATGTGAAAACATTAGTTGGGGTCCATCGGAGGGAACTAAGTCTTATCCGTCTATGTACTATCCTCCAGGGACACAAAATAGCCTAGCTTCATCTAATGACGGAAGGAGGGCCAGCTTCCGTAACGCTGGACTTTCTAAACAAAATTAGACGATGGAAAGTGACAAATACTTGTTTACATGTCAGTTTAATGTCTGTGGTTTTTAAGGAATGGACGCGGTCTCTTATTGTTTATAGGCGAGCAGCTTGCCTCAAGTAACAATATATATATCCAGAGACTCAGCTTTGTGTACAATGGAATTAGCCTGTTAGCATTTAGGAAGCGTCTTTGTATCCCCACCCCACCTTTAGAAACAACAATGAGCGGCCACATCAGTGTTTCCCTGCTGTTTGGTTAGGAACTCGGCAAATCACGAACAATGGCTGTACATCACATAATTCGTTCCCGCAAGAAGACGAGGCTTGATTCATTATTACAGCCCAAAATAACAGCCGATGCTCAATATAATTTGCACAAGATATCACCAAGTGGCAAGGTGTATATACATTACCACAGCGGCCTTTCTTTTGAAGGAGCTTTTCGTTGCTAAATTCCGAATACGACGAATGCTTATGTGGCGACATTTGGAACTACTCATTCAACAGAATGCGTTTTTATGCGGTTTTATTCTTTGTTTATGACAGTAGAGCACCTCACTGGCCTTGATCAGGATATAACAAGGTGACTTGATGTTAGTGGACATACATTTCATTTGACAAGGAAGTTAATACCTCAGCCCAAGATTCTTATTTTCTCAAGAAGGACAGCATTGTGTCTGTGTTTTTTCGTCCATTACTAATATGTTTTGTTCATTTGACTTATTTTTACGACGCTTCTTATTGACATGTTGCCAACAGAACCATTGCGCTTTCGAACGTTTCGCTCCTTCTACAGGATGGGGCAAAATATCCTCCCTACTTTCAGTAGGGCATTGTGAAGGAAGGGCTGGCCGTAGAAGGGTGGGGTTGGGCTTGAAAGGTACAGGTAGTTGGAAAGTTCCCGTTACAACACACTGCAGTTGTAAAGGTGGTGTGGTCCAACTTTCAGCGCTCATTTGCCGTCGAAACCTACTTTTCGCAAAGTCACTATCGTAGCGGTGCAGCGTACATTCCGTACTCGCTACCAAATCCCCCCTCGGGACCGAGTACCGGACCGAAAATCCATTTTGTTGTCAGTTGAGAACTTCAGGGAAACGGGAAGTGTGTCTGAAAAAAGAAGAGAACGACCACGGACCTCTCGAACACCAGAGAACATCGAGGCTGTCAGACGGTCCGTTTTGCAGTCTTCCAGGCGCTCTGCACGCAAACACCACGCAAACAACGGCCACCACTTGCAAGATATTAT
>Ga0131853_10014825_pt1 | contig 14270 bp, 7 predicted proteins | sample TergutLab28metaG_FD_92764 | JGI IMG/M metagenome (GOLD analysis project Ga0131853, IMG submission 92764) | Labiotermes labralis P1 segment gut microbial communities from Petit-Saut dam, French Guiana - Lab288 P1 (version 2) (version 2) | ecosystem: Host-associated > Arthropoda: Insects >... | reverse complement strand
CGCGGGAGGGGAGGGAGGTCACGTGACCGGGGAAGTGGAGGGGGTAATTTTATTCCTGAGAAAATCTTTACCTCCCCCCATCTACACCGCTCCAGTTACTACTTACGTGGTACCCTTCCATGCATCGTAAAAAGACCTGTCCCTTCTATATATTATACTGCACAAATAAACCTCATCGAATGTTTGGAGAAGCTGAGTGTCATTGTACATTCTGTATAAAAGGCAAACCCGAAAGATTAATATCACTATGTGTTAATAAGTTACAAAGTTTACTCACCACCTAATCAAAATGCAAGTGTTAAAACAAACTGCATATTTCAAAATTTACGCGTTTTAATCGTACCGCAAGCAACCTTCTATCGACTATTAAACCACACTACGCTTATTACTCAATGTAAGTGTACAAACAAAAATAAAAATGGAAGACTTGGATTGTATATTACTTACCTACTTACTCCATGGTGCAGAGTCCTTCTTGAGAAGCTAACACCTTTGCAGCTAGTGAAGAAATTCCACGCATTCTATGGAACCCGAAGGTTCATTACCGCACTCCCAACCCCCAAACTGGAATGCCACCCCTTTTCGGCCGTACAAGACTTCTTATTCAATTTATTCACAGCTACCCTCCATAAAGGAGGCCGTTCCTCTATCCGCTGAGGACGCGCCATGCCGTGGTGACAGGGACCCACTACACATGGGACTTCGATTGTATATATGTTTGTAAATTGAAATTATTTTCCCTATTACAATACGCCTGGGACAGGATCCTTGTAAAAGAGAGTTAAAGCAGCAGGTTTCGAACCTACGATTTTTCAATTATGAGTCCGGAATCTTACCGCTTCAGCCAAATCTTCTTAAATATACAAAGTCATATAGTGTTTAATTTAAAGTTAGCGCGCTGGCCGCCATATTGCAAAATAGTGGATTTTTAAGTTAGGTGTAATTTAAAAATAGGGAGCTGGCAGCCATATTGAAAATTGCGGAAAGCGCCAATTCAAATTGAATGTTTGTTAGCACAATTTTTTAAAATTACCGCGCTTGTAGCCATATTGCTAAATGGTGAACTTTAAGGTTAGGTTTCATTTAAAACTAGCGCGTTGGTAACCACATTCAAAATGGCGGAAAGTGCCAATTCAAGTTTAATGTTAGCACAATTTTTTAAAATGCCGCAATGGTAGCCATATTAAAAATAGCGGAAAGCGCTAATTCAAATTAAGGTTAGGTTAGCATAAATTTAAAAATGGCAGCTCATTCAAAGTAGCAGCAGGCGCTAAGCTGTCTGATTCTACACGGCGTCATACTATCTGGCATAATTAGGTCGTCCGCTATATTTGTTTACAAACTACGTCATTGTTTAAATCACGTGACCGCAGCCATGTTTGTTTACATATCAAAAGTTAACGTTAGGTTAAGGCGGCCAACTGGTCCTACACGGCGCCATACTGTGAGATAATTAGGTCATCCGCCATATTTGTTTACATTCGACGTCATTTGGTTACATGTCAGAGGTTAAAGTTAGGTTAAGGCACCACACTGGGATAATTTGTTTATCCGCCATATTTGTTTACATCACGTGACCGCCGAAGGCAAAGTTATCCGCCATATTTGTTTACATGTGACGTCATTTGTTTACATTTCAGGGGCAAAGTTAGGTTAAGGCGCCACACTGTCTACCGTAATTAGGCCATCCGCCTTATTTGTTTACATCACGTGACCGCCGGAAGTCATTGACCCCACCGCCATGTTTGTTTACATCACGTGATTGTGGCATCACTTCCATCCCATAACCAAGCCCTTACTATTTGTGAATTTTTTTAATGCGGCAACTATCTACACAGATCCATCATAGATGTATCATACACAGTAACTTGGCCCAGCACGGTCTTCTAATCTGTAAGACATGACATTCTCACACAGGGTGTCGATGTACATTACACCCCGTCGACTGGTGAAGGGTTAAGTACATTGGGTGGAACGTAGTGCCGTCATCTTGGACTGTTGGCCCTAAAGATTAAGGTAAACTGACTAGCCGACAGGACGAAACGTCCCAGATGACTTGAATCTTCACCAACACCAACTGTTGTCCTGAAGCGTGGGCAAGAAACTACCAATTGACGCTGCATAAAATCCCAAACGAGCACATATCTCATTTACACCACGTTCAAAGCATAAAATCATGTAACTGTGGTTGGCAAGGTGTTTTCTTTGTTGCGTTCACATGTATGCTGGTTATTTTAGATATAAGAAAATTATTCCACAATAGGTAAAGGGCAAGAAGAAATAGGCTTAAATCCATCACTAGTTGTGGCTGTTTGTGATGAATGTTGACAGTTAAGAACAGAACACTGAACACTGAATTTATGCCTAGTGAACATTCTGACAGTGACAAACAGGACCCTGCAGTGTTCTTTCAAAGTCTTTGTTGTGTATGCTCTGAACATATAATGGCAAAGACAGCATAAAGTGGTTCTGATCTGGAAGTTTCTTAAATGTCAGGCTTGCATACAAAATACATTACAACTGGTGAACAACTCATACCACTTTTTTGACTAATGTAAATTTAGGCTCACTATAGAAAAAGTAAATGAAACACAACTCAAGACTTCTGGTCTCTCAGATAGAAACTCTTACTGCATTCCTAACATGTTCAAGTACACCAAAAGCAGTGAAGTGAACCCCACACAAAAACAAACATATGAAAAAAGCGCAAGCTTTTTCTGTCCTTTGGGACAGTATTTCAAAAAGTCACAAAGGGAAAGGCTCCAGATTCTGTAGTATCTAGGAAGGGAGGGCAGAAGAAAAAAATGGGGCATTGTCTACCCTTTTGCTGCTGAAACTTGGGGATCAAATGCTGTGTCCCTACATCATCCAAACAGCTTCTAACTGTGTGGCACTGAAAGCTACTGGGGTTCATACAAACCCACAGAAAGATGCAGCAACCAATCCACCAATTCGAGGAAGAAAAAACAATGTCATTTATGTCCAGGAATACCAGATGCGAACTGAACTCAGCAGTAAGTGTGTAAAAGCCATTCTTTGTACAGGAATTTAATTCAGTGTTTTGACTGCAATCTGTTATCTGTAAAGCCGTTCCTGTGCGTGCCATGCAGGCTTTCAGTGGAGTAGAGGTTCAGCTCCACATACACACTCAACCTCAGCACTACAGTAAATGGACATGAATGGCCTGCTTCATGACAGGCCAACCCAATGCCCACTGAATAGTAGGCTGAATGGGAACCAGAACTGGCATGGGCACTTTGGAGTAAAGAAAAAATCTCTTCCCCTGCCAGTAATTAAACTATGATGCTTCAGTCGTCAGACCTGTGGCCTACTCAATATATCAACCATGCTATCTCAGCTCTGTCTGATACCTGCATCCACTATACAGCTGTAGGATGCACACTGCAGCTAATTTCATTACCACGAAACTAAACAATGAAAGTCCAATAATACAAGACACTATAGAGGTTTGTGGTGTATGAAGTACATAAAATGGGGTATAAATGGACCCTACATGGTGTTTGTCATATAGTACTGCCAGTGTTAATCATAATGAATTAAGAATTATGTTTGGTTTCCTTGTGCCCAGTTACAATCTATCTAATTGCACGGTGTCACATCCCAACAGGGCGAAAATTGCACTGCAATGAGAAGCTCAGATCTCAACCACAGGCAATGACACCTTCTCACTTGTTCACAGACACCCTGACAATCAAACTACTCACAAATACAATAATTAAATATCTGAATTTACAATCACTTATATATTAGATTTTGGCCAAGATTTCAAGGACTGGTTGGATGCACTATAAGATGAGATCTGAGGTTTTCAAGGTGGTGATAATGATGTTGCTTGTCACCTTGGTCCAACCACTGTAAGCTGGTAGACAGGTAACATCGTCCGAGAGGAAACTGCCGCCTCCATCACCCTGATGATGGAGGTGGCAGGCACTCTGAAATGTTGCTGTGTATCTGCCAGACTACACAGTGCCACAACTGAGAATATCTTTGCTGTCAGATTAGTTTGGTGTACAAAAGACAAACAGCAGCAACTTTCACGTTTATGCCCTCAGTAAATTACACTTCATTCATAGCATTAGGGTAATACATTGTGCACAGGGGTGAGATATGTCCACATGCAATTTAGAATCTGATCACCCATCCTGCAAGCATGTTGTAACACTAAAGAGCAACTACTGTTCTTGGCCTGCCTGACCCTGAAGACAAAGACACTATAATCCTTGAAAATGACGGGAACTACTCGCCCAGCAACACAGCATCACAATCCTGCAGTCTCGAATATATTCTATACAAGATTCTTGCTGGCTGACAGTATTAACATCCCACGTTTGGGATGTGACAGTGTGCATTTCGAAAGGCGCAGATGTCTGAGGGGAAGGAATCACCTCCATCTGTATGGCCAACCATGATACACACCATCACACCCCAGCGGACTGTAACCCACGCTATTCCAACAATACTACCAGTACTTGAATAAAGATAGACCAACTTGATGTCACTTACTTTATTATTTCATTATTTAATGCTCAACATGTTTTGAATGTTAGTACAACCATCCTCAGGAGCTTGTGACTTATTTGTTGAGTTATTTCATGGGTTGTATTGCTCTGGTTCAATGTGTGTTGGTGTTACAGTGTGGTTCGGCTGGGGTGATGTAGTATGCTTAGGCAGGCTGAAGCACTAGTGCTATCAAGATGATGCACAGTCCAATAAACATAAGACTACCAATACTGCTTAACGATTGCTTTATTCTTACTATGGTACCTTTATGCCTGCCTGCAAAGACGTAACACTGCTGCATGGTTTTACTTGTTTCTGCGCACACTGCTGAGATACTTTTATTGTCAACACATGTCCCTGTATATTTTCTTCACCTCTTTAAATTATATTTCTTCATTGCTAAATGCATCCATTTTCAACGCAAAATTTATATTTCAATCTATCTTCAGTGGGAATGCTTTCTACTGTATAGATCTGTCTTGATGTGCTGTACTGCATTGAGCATGTGTTACAAATACAGGCTGCGTACTGTTTGAGATGTAATGTAACAGAAACTGCCACACAGCTGTTCTGTCTGGAGTTGGCTACATGTGCCAAATATCGCATATCCAATATTTGGACTACTTTCTTTAATATCAAGTATCCATCACTGCTAACCAAGGAACAGTGTGTCAAAACTGCCTAAAACAGCCTGTTCTGATGGCAGCTAGAGATGACTGCAAGAAACTTTCACATAATTTCAGTGCCTTGAATTTAATGCCTGACAACAGAAAATGGTGACCCCCATTTTTTCCTGCTCTTAAGGTTTATTTCACGCACCAAAATTTGCCAGTTCTAAAACCCATAATGCCAATGAAACTGTCATAACTGCTGTTCAAGACAGACATTCTGAGACTGTTAAGTATTGTGGGGAAATATGAGATAAGCCGACTTTTGTGAAATGAGGATCAGTGACAATGACAGTGGCAGGTATAAAAGACAGACATACAGCAATACAGCCACTACTGTGCCATGTGGCAGAGGCTGTTGCAGTGATTACTGGATTAGCCATGTGACTCATGTCTTGCTACTGACTGATACAGCCAGAGAATCTCCACAATTGCCACTGAGCCACATCTGTTTCACACACTGTGTCTTCACTGTCAGATTCCTGTCTGAGTATTCTGGACGGAATTGTGCTTCTGCTGACCTTATCATTACGACTGTCTAACTAATGGGCATGGTGTCTGTCTTATTGTAATTCCATGTTTTCGTGTACCTGAGGCGTCTGGCTAAGTTCAGAAGTAAACCAGTGGCTTGTTATACGTGTAGCAAAGCATGTCAGAAACCTTGCATCACAACTGAAGTGTCGTGCCCTGTGGGCCAAACTGAACCATAAAAATGACCACATATTTGTTTATGTCTTACAGATGTAGTTCATATTGTAATAGCAGGATATGACAAATTGTTCTTATGCTTAACATCACAGTGATCATGCAGCTTGCAACTTATTTCACAAAAGTGTAGATGTTTGTGAAAACATCTTGATTCATTAATAAACTTTTACTGCCTTGACTGTAATGAAACTTGATTGTAACAAACACGATCTGTCCCAGAAAAGTGTCATATTCTGATATTTACTCTAATTACTTCTGCAAGTTGTGTCACATTTAAAAAAATGAATTTCTGGTACAAAACAGCAGCAATAGGTACAGGATCATTTGCTATTTCCATTTTCTTCCATAGGGTCTACAAGCTCAGCATAAATCACTGAACCAAAATGGTCAATTGTGTGGTTTGTTGATTTGACTTGGTTCATTAATCCATGTGATGATGGACAATAGAATTTGTATGGCAGCTCAATAAAACTGTCATTAAGACCTGCATGCTTTAAATGCATTTTCTCTATTCCATGCTACTTGATCGTTACATTTATTTGTGAATTTTGAGCAATTCAATGTTTACACACATTACTCAGTGTTCAAGCCAGCTGTACGATCAACAGAATATTTTGACTTTTATGTTTTTTGCAACATGTACTGTGATATAATTATGCAACATGAACCAATGAAATGTGCACTTTTCAAATTAACACTTTTTTCAATTTTTGACGTCTCCTACATGTTTTGAACCATCCTGAGAATGAACCCATGATGTTTGAAACATGCAGAAAGTGTCAAAAATTGAAGAATTGAATAAAAATATTAGTTTGGAAAGTGTGCATTTCGTTGGTTCATGTTGCATAAGAATATTCTGACATTATGGCCAAAGACAACAGACCTCCCCATGTTTGGTCCTTATCAGCCTACTTTTTGATGATAGCTGTAAAGGCAAAAAGGCACGTGCCCCTCTGATCTGGCCATAGTATTGTCAGGAAGACATAACGCCCATCTTGTTACCTTGTCAAGCATGTCAGTAGATCACTAACTACTGGCATTCTTTCAGCAACCCTTTGTGTTCTCATTCACAATGATGCAACTCTTTAACTTCAGCAAATGCAGCTTCATGTGTCTCAGCTTCAGTAAAATATCCAATGGGTCTCAATGGACTGGCCCTCACAGTCTGTAAATAAGCAACGTACACATATAGCTACAGACACATACAATAATTTCATAGTTTATCAACCACTGCCACAGCATGCCTCGTACCTCTGATTGTCTGTTTTTAAAACGGTGACTATAACATGACAAACAACACCAGAGAATTTTACTTTTCTTGGTCTTGTAGCAGCAATTCTGAACTGGGGACACACACATTACAACAGGTCGTACATGAACCCCATACAAGAATACACAGCATATAATTTGTATATTGTTACATCCCAGCGAACTGGACCTACAAAAACCATGACAAATTGCACTTGCACTCCATGTTTCTACATAACAGCTTGCTTAAACATTGTTACAAATTTCTGTTCTATGCCAGCTATGAGACTTAAACAGTGGGTGGCAAACAAATCTGATACTTTGCTTTGTCACGTAGCTCATATTTCTGACATCACACATGCTAATTAATTTCTCATTTCATTTAATCAAAATTTCATTCACAAAATGCTGCCTGATTGATTACAGGCAGTTCATAAAAACAAGATACAAGGAATGAATCTTTCAGTGCTCACTTTTAAAACTTTAAACGCCGAGTTAAATCCCATCTGCCATTTGCTGATATTATTAGGAGCCACCATATTCTCCACGTTAGCAGGATAAGGGTTAAATACTTTTATATCATGGCTGATGATTTCGAGAAGCAAAATTTGCAAATCAGTTTCGACCATCCTAGATGAAAAACCATCTTGTCCTTGTACAACACATATCCTTCTGGCAAAATCATTGTTAGCTTCTGACACCAGAAGACATTCATGTCACATTTACACTGCATATTTCTGAATTTGTTTGCTGTCTACAATGACAGTAGGTAATCATTGCCAAAGTTAAGTGTAGTGAATCGGGTACATAATTCCCGACAAACGATTTTTCTTTAAATGTGCCAATACTGTAATGATCTATTTTAGAAATAAAGATGTTCTTGCTGCCCAAAAGGTTGTCCCACTGCCCCAAAAGCTAACTCAAAAAGACACAGTGAAATGAAAATATAATGTATCTGTTGTCATCAGCCCTGTAACTGCCAGCATGTCAAAGCATGCTGAACTACATCCATGGATGCAAACACTTGATATGTTATTATCAGTTAAGTTATTATCAATTTAAAGGACAAGAAATTTTGTTGTAATAATGAATTTGATTGTTTCACTGCTATAACCTATATTTAAATTAATATAAATATCTTTTATTGCTTGTGACACATCTCGTTAAATTCTGTATGTTTATCTGCTTTAAGCCAGTTCTCCAACTCGGCAAGTGCACTGTCAAGGCAATTATGAAGTCAGTTGCTTTCAGGATGCAATAGAACATGACACCAATAATATCAGGTAGTATTGGTTAGGCCTGCAAATAGACAGTATGGATAGGAATCTTTTATGTACAACTGAGGAACTTGACACCAAAACCAAGAATTATCGACATAATAATGAGTATTAACGGGGGTCTGTTGTACATAAATATTTAGAAAGTTCAACATTCCAGCACCCGCCAGTGCATCTGCACCCTCCACATTACCATTTTCTGTAGGGATAGAATAATTTCCAAACACACTCACGCATACACAATTCATAATTTTTACATGCCGAATACTAAGCCTTGCAAATGGCGGAACTTACGCACTATCCTGCAACCAAGTTATTCTGTAATTCCCCCCACACATCAATTATTTAAATCACGATATACGGGAGTTTTTAAGGCACCTTTTTGAAGTGCCTATTATGCTTAATCGTAGTCTGTACAGGAACCCACCTTCCTTAAAAATCTGAAAAAAAAATCATACATGCTAAAAATTGAGTAGTTACATGACAAAAGTACCTCAAAATTGTTCATTACTTACGTAAAACTACGTATTTGTATTTAAGCAAAATGTAAGATTAGGCCCTGACATGATCTACATTCTTCGCTTACTCCTATTAAGGATGCATAGAATGAGAATGAATTAACTTTTATTCTTTACACTGACCACAATGGTAGGCCACCATTTTGCATTTCTTGAAAATATACATTGTTGCACCTCAATTATAAGGAAATGACATGAACAACCAATACTACGGCCATGTACTGTGTAAACACCATGCACTATAAAAATACATTTTAATACACATAACTTACCCATTAATGAATAAACGTAATGTCGCCGCCTTCTGTAACGCGAATTTTCAGCTGCAATAGTAGCTCCTTACGTACTGCTAAAAAAAAAAAGTTTTGTTTTTTGCATGCACATCATTAGATTTACTTTTTTTTTTCAACTGAATAAGAATTCCAAAAACCTTAACCATTTTTTGTTTCTTCCGAATGCGAACTTAACCTTGATTTTCAAAGTGCTTGGCTTTTGGAAACGTTTCCAAGCGACTCCCACCTGTCTTGGTACGAGCAATGCACAGTCCACTTACCTCAGTTTTTGCAGTATGAATACACCACGCTTTGCCCTTAGGCACTGAAAAGACATAACAAAATTAGAAACTAACTGCAACAAACTCATAGCGAAGGCTCCCAACCAAACAAAAAATTGGCTGATACGAAGAGGAAAGAAACTCACCGACATAAAAGGGACAAAATCGTACCGCCATCTATTGGGAATCCATGGTACTAAACCGCCGAAGACACGACAATTCGCCACCTACCCCAAACGTTTGTAATAACTCCAGGTATTAACGTAACGGTAGATCCGTCGGCGGAACAGCCACCTACTAATTTGGCTTATGTAATACAATCAACAAATGCCTTTGAATAAAATATGTCTCATCGCATGTTATTAATTGCAAATCGCTTTTGCGATCATCATCAGATTAGCTTTACAAGAGTACAAAGAATACAATAATCTACCACACTGAATATCGGAATCCATTCAATGTTATAACAAATGTCTCAACACAGAAGGGTTCCACTTACACACTTTCGTAGTTTACTGTATTCTCAGTACTCCTGTACTACCTTGATGATGATGATGATGATGACGACAAGAGTGATTGAAACATGTTGGTAATTAGTAATATTTCATAAAACAAATTTCATACATGTGCATTTGTTGGTTTCTATTATATAAGTTTCAATATTCCTCTAATGCATGGATATGGAACACATTAAGCCCAGTACTATATCAACCTTTCATGCTATTTTGTATTCACCACCACACTTACTTACATTGCTTATTGACAGGTACATTTTGATACAAACTATTGCTACATACATACCTACAAATGCAATAGGCTAAGTACCAAAGGCACAGAAGATTTTTATAGGAATGAATTACAGATACAGAAATTATACAGCAATATATGGTAGAAGTCACAGGAGTGCAACAATAAAAAACACTGACAACAAGATAGAAAGCAGTGAGTAATACAGCACATGTTGTTTATGATCTTCATTTAACATAAAAAATCTTGATACTTGTTAGTTGGAAGTTTTTTCAACATGGTTGATTTGCGTATTGTTACATCTTCCTGTCGCTCATCATTTACTTTTGACGTCTGTCCCAAACATTCCACATCAATCTTTAATAGAAAATCAACACCTACAGCACTGTCTCCAAATTTTAGGCAGTCATCATTCCTACAACCAGAGCTCTGGCAATCCATCTCATCATTTACTATAACAGGTAAAACTTGATTCCCAAAATCATCCTTTAGATCACAGCTAGACCAATAATGGCCTTTATTAGGTTGAGCCAGCAGGCTTACATTTTCATTTACATCCCTCCATGGCAAAACTATAGGTGGGGATACCTTGCACTGTAGACACAAGTTCCTAATTTCCTTTACTAGGTTGCTCACTATACAATCCTTCCCTTTCTTATTTAAATGTAGACCATGCTTGGCATGATGTCTTTTCTCTGTAGACATACTAAGGCTCCTTATATGATTAAAAGTAGACATAAGACTTTGTAGTCTCTTACTCTAGAGTTTTACTTCAGTGTTAACACACGAAGAAGAAGGCAGATCATACCTGTAAGGGACTCCAAAGTAAAATTACATTTGCGTTAATAGTCCTTTGTGCAAACCCCTTTAGGGAGCATAGCCCTTTTTTGGTGTCATTTCTGCTGATATCTTTAGTTCCACCACAGAATATAATTAGGTCTTTGTTTGTTAGGTTTTCAGTTTTAAGGTGTAATAGGGAAGTAAATGCTTCTATATCAGCATTTGGTTTTGTAATACAAATCACACCAAAGGAATCATCAAGACAGTCACTAAACTTCTCTGATAAGCCTCTAACATGGCTATCACCTATTGAGTATTTTGTGTCTTCTACATGCCAATGTTACAGTCTTCTTTGAAGTATTCAGCTTCATTCTTTTCTGTAGTGATGCCCTTTGCTTTATAGCCCTGCTTGTATGCTTTCTTCATATTCATCCATTAATTATGCTTGGTATGATGTAGGTCTCTTCTTCTTCCTTTATGTTTGATTTCTGATGGGTGAAATTATGGTTTTGGAGGTTACATTCCACTTTGGTTTTCATATTTAGTTCTTCTTGTGGTTCTTCAGTACTTGAACAATTTGTACAGTATACTTCATTTTTTTTCAGGTCATAATTTATAGCTCGTGGTTTATTCGCATATATAGTCTTCATTTCTGGGCATATTGCTATTAGTTTCTAGAGGTGCATAACGATTTGCAGTCACTACTGCTTGTTCCTTAGGATTTATTAATTCAGTTTCCCTTAATTTTATGTTACCTTATGTTCTTCTTTTAGGACCTTTTATTGTCATCAATTTCCAAATCTCATCCACTTCCCATTCAGTTTCCATCTGTTAGATCAACATTGCCACTGTATCCTCTTGAACATGCTCCTTATATTCATCAGGTACTTTTTGAAGTTGTATTTCAAACTCCGCACACTTTACACAATTTTGTACTTCACATAAATTTGAATAATTCAGAAAACCTGCAGCATAGCACTTTGTTCCAAATACCTCATCCAACATCTTTTCTTATCATCATAGGTACAATGATCAACTCCTAACCCAATTATCATTACTATCCTGATTTTGACTCTCTGTCCAAATTGTCATTTTGAAAATTTTCTCTCTCTCCACTTTTGCATTAAAATCTTCTAAAGCATTTTTTATATGGTACCAAGGAAAATGATCAAAAACCTATTCTAATTTCTCAAAAACACTGTCGTTTGAATCATCACTTTTCTCCTAACTTGGGGCATGCACATTCAGAACAATATTACACCAGTGACCTCCTAGAACTACATATGACACCCTATCGCTAACAAACTCTACTCTCTTAACTGACGATACTATTTTGTGGTGTACAAAAAATCACGTTCCCAACTTATGATTTTATTTTTTTTTTTCCACACAAAAAATTATAAACCCCTGCTCTTACCATGCCACCTTTGTCCCACCTAACCCCTTGCACACCTACTTAATCTAATTTATATCTTGCTAATTCCTTGGCTCTTGCTGTGAGTGAACCTGCCTTTAAAAGGCCCCCAACATTCCAAATACCAAATCTCCTTTCACTTATCCGTTGCTTATGTCATACCAGACTATCGAAGTCCGTGACTCTTGTAAATATTTCGTAACAAAATACGTTTTTAAGATGAGGAGGAGTTGTTAGCACCTCGCCCAATCCCAAAGGTGGGGCACAACCTGTTGTCCACTGCCTGCGAATGCTTATTCAATATATTCACAGCAACCCTCCATATTGGAGGCTGTTCCTCCATATGCAACCTGTGAACGCGCCATGCCGTGGTGACAGGGACCCACTTATCACGGCACCAGGATATGCATATACAGAGTGGGGCAGAAACCATTAGACCATTAATAACTTGAAAAAGGACACTTTAATTGAAAATGAAATCATAACTAGCTAAAAAGTGGAAACCAACATGGAAAAGCATTACATTTTCAAGTCACTTTTTGAAGATTAATATCACTCAGGTGATCCAGGAATTGCGGCGTTCTCTCGATCATTTGCAAGAGTTTTCTGCAACATTCACTCCGTTACTTCAAATCTTGGGGAAGAAGATCTTGCACCACTTTAATTTTAAAAGGATGGAATTTTAAATCCTCATGTACGATGCGTCGAACGGTTCTAGGGGTTAAGTGTATGGCGATTGAATGGCGACGAGCAGAATGCTGAGGACTACGCTGAAATGCGTGTGCCACTCGACGCACATTTTCCGGTGTTCGTACAGTTCGAGGGCGACCAGGAGGCTTCTTGTTGACAATGGTTGCATTAGTCCTGAATTGTGTAACCCAATTTAATATGTCGGAACCCTTCCATTCCTCCCAATGTCAAAATGTCGTCGAAAAACACGATGCGTTACAGTACCGGAAACATCGCTTTTAAAAAAACGTTTCCACAGCAAACGCTCGATGCTCTTCCGACAAACGTTGCATGATGACTATAGGTTTCAAACCGCCCTACCCAGCGATTGGTGTTTCATCGCACCACCTACAAAGATGTCGGCATGTTGTTACATTTAAATCGTCTAATTGTTTCTGCCCCACTCTGTACATACATATAATAAAATCCGCCGCAAAAAATGCTGTAGTTTACGTAATATACAGAAGAAATTGCAGGCTCATAACGAAAATGACACTTACAGCCACACAACAAGACAGATGACCTACGATAAATTCACGCTGTAAAACTCTACTGTAACCTTGCCCGACTTGAACTAGGTAAGTCAACACCTGATCTGTGGTCAACACAAAGCGAAGTATTCGTCTCGTGATTGCTTACACCCGCAACACAGGCGATCATGTGACTCGAGACATTGCTGAAACCTGTTGTCCAATGCCACAAATACCTTCCTTTCAACCCAATCGCTGGTACAATGGTTGTCCAATAGATGTCAATATCCCGCGACCAACTCACTAACGGCCCAGTTTCAGGGGAGTGAACGATAGTTAGTGTAGGTAGGGGGCCGAAGGCTTTATTGTGTAGGCTGTTGGTCGCCATGTTTTGTGAGATATAGTGCGTAAGAAAAGTGATAGACAATGTTCTCTTCTTCGGTAAGTTATGTTATGTTATGTTATGTTTATTCACATTCCATAAATCTTACAAGATGTGGAAATAGTCATCATATTTACATAATAATATTACAACGATATTATATACATATATTCTTACAATGAAATCACATTGGAACATACTTATTACCAAATTCTCTAGGGAATAGTTAATTACTTATTATCTAGACTCAATATG
>Ga0131853_10014822_pt1 | contig 14274 bp, 12 predicted proteins | sample TergutLab28metaG_FD_92764 | JGI IMG/M metagenome (GOLD analysis project Ga0131853, IMG submission 92764) | Labiotermes labralis P1 segment gut microbial communities from Petit-Saut dam, French Guiana - Lab288 P1 (version 2) (version 2) | ecosystem: Host-associated > Arthropoda: Insects >... | reverse complement strand
TTGTTTCGTTGGTAACCAAATAGACACGGCTGTCCCCAATATGGACAATATAGCATTTTCCTTCTAATATGACACAGGCTATCAGCGTAGTACCCATGCCTGAAAGCTCCGGATTTTGATCTGCTTGTGTAAGAACCTGTTCGTTGGCGAAAAGTGCGGCCGAAGTTAAAAGATCCAGTATATCCTCCGAGCTTTCGCTGGAGGAAATATTATGGCAAAAGTGGATTATAGCTGATTTGCTGGCTATTTCCCCTCCATTGTGGCCGCCCATTCCGTCAGCTAAAATGAATAAATTAGGCAACGGACCCACTGGCTTTGTGGAAACAAAAACAGCATCTTGATTTGAGGACCGCATCATACCTGTATGTGTTTGGACGGAAACTTTCAGCATTAAATCACCTCGGCATCCATTATAGTATTATTTTCCTTATCAAACAAGTATTTTCTTCTACTCCCCAACCAAAGCCTTGGCAAATACCTCTGCATCAAAGGGCTGTAAATCATCAATACCTTCGCCGACACCTACATAACGCACGGGTATATCAAGCTCATTTTTGATAGACACAACAACCCCGCCTTTGGCGGTACCATCCAGCTTTGTCAGAATAATCCCGGTAATATCCGCGGCCTCTTTAAATAATTTGGCCTGTTGTACTGCATTTTGTCCGGTGGCGGCATCCAGTACCAAAAACACTTCTCTTTGCGCATTACCATATTGTGCGGAAACTATGCGGAATATTTTGCGGAGTTCGTCCATCAGATTCTTTTTATTATGCAGACGCCCTGCTGTATCCACAATCAGTATATCCACATTGCGGGCCTTTGCTGCCTGCACGGCATCATAAACCACGGCCGCCGGATCAGAATTATTCTCATGTTTGATAACCGGCACGTCTGCACGCCGGCACCAGACCTCAAGCTGCTCTATGGCCGCTGCCCGAAAAGTGTCCGCCGCCGCAATAAGTACCGTCTTCCCCTCAGATTTTAGATGCTTAGTCAGTTTGCCGATGGAAGTGGTTTTGCCAACGCCGTTGACTCCAATGATTAAAATAACTGCAGGACACTTTAGTCTAAAGGGTTCAACGTCTCTGGTGACTAGTTCTTGCATAATTTCCGAAAGCAGCCCTTTAATTTCCGCCGGGTCAGATATTTTTTTGGCCTTAACCCTCCGGCGCAATGTCTCCACAAGCTCCATAGCAGTTTCCACGCCCAAATCCGCCAATATCAATGTCTCTTCCAAGGCCTCAAAAAGCTCCTCATCAATAACTCCAAATTGTTTGGCCAGCTTGTCCACGCTGGCTGCCAAGCTTTCGCGGGTCTTGGCAAGGCCGTTTTTCATCTTGTCAAAGAGGTTTATCATTGTAATCTATCCTCACTTTATAAGAACAATAACGCGCTAAGCGCGTTTTGTTACCCTGATTTTTGGCTAGGAAAGGGTTCAGTTTCCTATGCTATAAAAAAACCACGCTGTTAAAGAGATTAAGCAAAATCAATCCTGCCATTGTTAAATTGAAGGCCTTCGTTACCGTATTATCCGAAAGCCTCTTGCTTATCAACGAGCCCAGTATGCCGCCGGCAACCGCCGCCGGTATAATAAATAATAGATAGCTAATGTCAAAGGCAGCCAGTCCTTCGGTAAAGGCCATGGTAACCAGTCTAAAAGAGTGTGAGAAAAATACAATAACAATAGAATATGCCGTAGCCTGCTTAGCAGGCATACTAAAGAGAACCATAAATACCGGAACGTTGACTGGGCCGCCGGATATACCTAAAATTATTGCCGAAACACCTAAAATAACACCCAAAAACGGATACAGAACCGGCGATTTAAGCCGGTAACGGAACCGGTCACTTGAGGTAAAGTAAATAGCTAAGGCAAGCACAATTATATTTAGAATGGCTTGTATCATCTGCACTGTAGATTCTGCATCAAAAAATCTGACAAGATGCTCCAAAAACAGATTGCCTATCACGCCGCCAACCAGCGCACCAACCGAAATGAAAGCAGCGGTTTTAAACTCAATCTTTGTGCCGTCTTTGACCTTCTTTGCGGTGGAAACCACTGCCATCACAAGAATTGAGGAGCTGGTAAGGAAAGCGATGTCCAACACACCATGAAAGCCTATTGCATCAAGAATGGGGCGGATAATTACACCGCCCCCAAGTCCTACAACTGCCCCAAGCATACAAGATAACATAAATATTAAAAAATATATCATGTACATGAACATAGAAAATATTCCCTTACTTTACGCTAAGCGCCTGATCCAAATCCGCAATGATATCATCAATATGCTCTGTCCCGATGGAAAGACGGATGGAGTTGGGTTTTATGCCGGCCGCAAGCAGTTCCGCGCCGCTAAGCTGAGAATGGGTGGTGCTGGCGGGATGTATCACCAAAGATTTGGTATCCGCAACATTGGCAAGTAAGGAGAACAGTGACATCTTATCAATCACAGCCATGGCCCGCTTTTGATCACCTTTTGGCTCAAAAGTAAAGATAGAGCCAGCCCCGTTTGAAAAATACCGCTTATACAACGCATGGCTGGGATGGCTTGGTACAACGGGATGATTAACGGCATCAACCTCCGGATGCTTTAGTAAAAAGTCAACGACTTTGAGGGCATTTTCCACATGCCGTTCTACCCTTAAGGATAATGTCTCAAGCCCCTGCAAAAACATAAAGGAGTTGAAAGGGCTAAGTGCGGCGCCTGTATCCCGCAGGAGCGTAACTCTTGATTTAATAATAAAGGCCATTTTCCCTGCCACATCAGTAAGTACCACGCCGTGATAGTTGGGGTTGGGTTTGGAAAGTCCGGGGAACTTGTCATTGGCCGCCCAGTCAAAATTGCCGCCGTCAACAATAACACCGCCGATGCATGTACCATGCCCGCCTATAAATTTAGTGGCGGAATGAATAACAATATCTGCGCCATGCTCAATAGGGCGGAGTAAATAGGGGGTGGCAAAGGTATTGTCTGCAATCAGCGGAATCCCATGCTTGTGAGCGATTTTGGCAATGGCTTCTATATCCACAACCGTAGAGTTGGGGTTGCCCAGGGTTTCAACAAAAATAGCCTTGGTATTTGGTTTTATCTCTTTTTCAAAATTGGCAGGGTCACTGCTGTCGGCAAAACTGGTTGTTATACCGTAATCCGGCAGAGTATTGGCCAGCAGACTATGGGAGCCGCCGTAAATATACCGGTCGCTTATTATATGATCCCCGGTGGAGGCGATATTTAAAATTGCGTATGTCAAGGCCGCGGAGCCGGATGCCACTGCCAAAGCGGCGGCACCGCCTTCAAGGGCCGCGATACGCTGCTCAAATACATCCGTGGTAGGGTTCATAATGCGGGTATAGATGTTGCCGCTGTCTTCAAGCGAAAACAGTGCCCTGGCATGCTCGGTATCATTAAACACATAGGATGTTGTTGCGTATATGGGTACTGCTCTGGAGCCGGTGGCCGGATCAGGCGCTTCCTGCCCTGCGTGCAGCTGCAATGTTTCAAATTTGTAATTTTTCATTTGCATCTCCTATTCTAAACTATAAAGTGCGGTAGACAGATACCTTTCTCCGGTATCAGGCAGTATCACTACAATGGTTTTGCCCTCGTTCTCCGGGCGTTTGGCCGCAATCCCGGCCGCGTATACAGCCGCACCGGAGGATATGCCAACCAGCAAGCCTTCGGTTTTAGAAAGCTCCCGGGATACGGCAAAGGCGTCTTCATTTTGTACCCGGATGACCTCGTCAACCACTGCGCCATTGTAGATATCCGGCACAAAACCCGCGCCAATACCCTGTATTTTATGAGGGCCGGGTTTGCCTCCGGATAACACGGGGGAGTCCGCAGGTTCTACAGCAATGACCTGTACGCCGGGCTTTTTTTCTTTCAAGATTTCGCCTACGCCCGTCACTGTGCCTCCGGTACCCACCCCGGCGACAAAGATATCGACTTCGCCGTCAGTATCATCCCATACTTCCAGGGCGGTTGTACGCCTATGCATGGCCGGGTTGGCCGGGTTGGTAAACTGGCCCAAAATGATGCCGCCGGGTGTAGCGGTACATAGTTCGTCCGCTTTATCTATCGCGCCTTTCATACCCTTTGCGCCATCGGTCAGCACCAGTTCCGCGCCCAGGGCCTTCAGCATATTGCGGCGTTCCAGGCTCATGGTTTCCGGCATGGTCAGTATCAGGCGGTAGCCCCTGGCCGCCGCCACAAAGGCCAATGCAATGCCCGTGTTGCCGCTGGTAGGCTCAATGATTACGCTGCCCTGCTTAAGTTTCCCGCCGGCTTCGGCATCTGCCACCATGGCATATCCGACCCGGTCCTTTACGCTTCCCAGTGGGTTAAAGTATTCAAGTTTGGCAATTAAACGTGCGTTTATGCCATTTTTTCGGTTGAAGTTTGAAAGTTCCAAGAGAGGCGTGCTGCCAATCAGATCTGTCAAACTCTTAGAAACATTTGCCATTTACATCACTCCTACCGTATTATTATAAAGCCGATAAAAGCAGATGTCAAAACCAGGGAAATGGTAGGGGGAATAGTTATAATGGAAACCAAGAGGAAAATAGCTGTTACGTATTCGGACATTATGGACAGGCATATGGCGCAGATCCGCACAGCGGCGGAGGGCTTTGAAGTGGTTAGCGAGGAAGGCATCGGTGACTGCGAGATAATATTCGGGCAGGCAAACGCAAAGCAATTGGCGAGTGCTAAGCAGCTTAAATGGCTGCACGCCCAGTCTGCGGGTGTAGACCATTATTTAAAGATGGGGCTAAGTGACGGTGTCATACTCACAAACTCCGCCGGGATGCATAGCATAAGTATTGCAGAGCATATGATGGGCTTTACCCTGATGCTGATGCGCAGGCTGCACTCCTATGCAATACAGCAGCCGCAGCATACATGGGATTACCTTGGGCCGGTCAAGTCAGTTTACCGGAGCGTGATATGCGTTGTGGGGCTGGGCGGGATAGGCAGCTATTACGCCGCCAGCTGCCGCGCTTTAGGTGCGGTAGTCCGCGGGGTAGTGCGCAGCCCCAGGAAGACGGCCCCCGGCTGTGTGGACGAGCTTTTTACAATTGACCGGTTGGATGAAGCCATTAAAGATGCCGATGTGGTGGCATTGGTTTTGCCCGACACAAAGGAAACGGTCCGGCTGTTTGACAGGGAGCGGATGCTTAAGATGAAAAAAGGTGCCATAATTTTGAACGTAGGGCGGGGAAGCGCAATAGCGCAGGATGCTATGACAGAGCTATTGGAAAGCGGCCACCTGGGCGGTGCGGGCTTGGACGTAACAGAGCCGGAGCCGCTGCCGGCGGATTCGAAGCTATGGGATGCGCCTAATGTGATCCTGACGCCGCACATCAGCGGCGGCGGCCTGGAGCTTACGGTGGATTTGATCGTGGAGCGGTTTATAAAGTATTTAAAGGATTACATGGCCGGGCGGCCATTTGAGCGGGTGGTGGACCGTAAGGCGGGGTACTAACGCCTTGCAATTTGCCGTCACCACCGACTAAAAACAAGTCATCACGCTCTGATGCAAGCTCTAATAATTGATTTGTAAAGCCGCCGATAGAAAACAGCACAAATTTCTCCCGGCGGTTTTCTTTATTCCATGGCACATGCCCTTTTTTCTCAAGCAGGTTGTAAAAAACATCGGTGCCTGTTTGCTGATTACGGTATTTGCATTCAGCAAAAACAATATCCTCGCCTGTGTTATCTAATGCCACAATGTCAATTTCCACCTTGCTGTTCCACCAATGGCCTACAGTATTAAGATTAAGGATCCCATCAAAAGCAAGCCTCCATATTTCGCTGCGGCAGACGGTTTCATAGATATGCGCCACATGGTTGTCTATGAAGTTGGCTTTGATTCGCTCAAGTACATAATCGGACTGGCCAAGCTCAATTCGGTTACGTTCCGGATAAACAAACCGAAACCAGAAACGCAAGAAATTATCCTTGATTTGGTATAGGCTCATTTTACTTTTTTCAGGATTCCGTTCAGTCACGGGGACTTCACGTTCCAAGATATCTAAGTCCAACAGCGTTTTTAGGTACTTTGGCAGGCTAGTCTGCTTTACGCCAATATCAGCACTAATTTTTCCTTGCTTACTGTTGCCTGCCGCGATACTCTCAATGATTGTAAAATAACTTCCTATTTCTTCGACTTCGCGCCGCAACAAAAACTCCGGCTCCTCAAACAACAAGCCATCTTGCGATAATATCAGCCGGTTTATTTCATCGAAAATATTGTTTTTGTGATTAAACAACTCTATATATCTGGGAACACCGCCAGTTACGGCATATAGTTCCACTAGATTACGGTAGGGCATAAGGTCAAAAAATTTATCATAAAAGATGTGATATCTAAGGCTTTTGTCCACTTCACTCAATTTTATTGAGTTTATAGTCCTTAACATGCTATAATCACTATTAATTATTGGTGGTGCTTCGGGAACAGGGAAATCCTCGGCAGAAAGCACGACACTGACAACGTTAGTGTATAAGTGCGCCGCGCTGGTGCAAATAAGACTCTCTTTCTTCTAACTTGGTCAAATTATGGAAGGAACAGTTCAATGAAAATTATATCTACCTTACAAGAATTAAACATTCCCTCAAAGCATCAGCGGTTTATTTCTGAGTTTCTTCGCCAAGCAAAGGAAATCAAGACATTTGATAAAATTGATGCTTTTATCCTTTTCGGTAGTTGTGCGCGTGGTGATGCGCATGAAAAAAGTGATGTAGATATTCTTGCTATCGGAGACGGTATAGGCGATGAAACACTTTTTGACCTATATGACTGTGAGTATTATCCGGGCTTCAATGAAAAGGAAAATCAAGTCAATAGTGATGTGTTTGTGAATGACCGTGGATTCTTTGACGACCAAAAGCAAATTATAGGAAGCTTTCAATGGCGAGTAAATAAAGACGGAGTGAATCTTAATGGATTATTACAAAATTTCTGAAGAACCGTTTAAAAAGAGGTTCAGCAAACTTGATTGAAAGTTTGGAATTAGTAAAAGAATTACCTTTTTCAAAGAAAGCCCACAAAATAGGGATTTACACTCCCTTACCTTGTGGGCTTTTTTCGATTTTCAAAACCTTCCTTGACAACGAAATCCCAATGGGCTGATATATCCGTTGCGCTTTTTTCATGCATATGGCAAGCTACAGCCAAGCAGTTAGCGGCACTAACCACTTGAGAGAGATACACCAACAACCTCATCCCAAAGCGGGATAGAAACAGCCGCCCCCTGCCGGGAAACAGATATTGAAGCCGCAACAGAGGCCAGGCGGAGAGCCTCCGGGGTATCTATCCCCTTGGCGATGGAGCTGATGAAGTAACCCGTAAAGGTATCCCCTGCAGCAGTGGTATCAAGTACTTTTACTTTATAGCTGTCATGGCGCAGAACCTCAGCGTTTGCAAGGCATAGCACGCCTTCCTCCCCCAAGGTCAGTACAACAACGGCTTTGGGGAACAGCTCGCCCATTGCAGCCAGCATATCGTTAGGGTCATTCTTTCCGGTTAAGGCTTGCCCTTCGATCTCGTTAAGCAGCCACCAGTCCACCAAATCTAATGGATAGCCGGAAATTTCCGGGCCAAAAGGCGAGGGATTGAAGGCGATGCGCATACCCTTGGCCTTTGCGGACTTCATGGCATAGGCAATACAGCTTACTTCGTTTTGCAGTACAAGGATGTCATCTTTGCTAAAGGGGGCTAGGGCATTGTCAACAAAGGCTTCGTCCAATTCCTGATTGGCCCCGGGGAAGAGTAGTATGCAATTCTCCCCTTCCGGGATAACTTGGATGACTGTATGGCCGGTTGGGCTGCCGCTTTTAGCAATGAGGCTAGTATCCACCCCGGCACCCTGCAAAACTTCAATAAGCTGGCCGCCGTCATCGCCCACCATGCCCGCATGGGTAACATTGCTGCTGGCGGCGAACCCTCCGCCTGCCCGCGCCAGGGCAACGCTTTGGTTCATCCCCTTGCCGCCCGGGAATATTTGCCGGGCGGTAGAGGACAGGGTTTCCCCCGCTTGTACAAAATGGGGGACGGCGTATACATAGTCTATATTTATGGAACCCATATTTAAAATGCGTGTCATATATACATCTCCTATTGCACTTTAATACTGCGGTACGCGCAGCGGCTCCCTTTCTGTACCGAAAGGCCTATTGCCCCGGTTAAATAGGGTTTATGCTCATCAGTATAGCCAAGTAATTCCACACCGTCTACACATACTGCCAATTTATTGCCCTGGGCTTTTACGGCTATGTCATAGCTTTGCCCCGGCTTCCAAGCAAAATCGCATTCCGCCAGTACACGGTAGCCGTTTTCATTTTTCATGAGGCACAGCTTTTTGCCGGAGAAGCCCGCCGCGTAGGAACGGATCGCGCCCTGGACGCGTACATTAACGAAATGATCCTCGCCAGTACATGGCGTTAGTGTGAAGGTGGCGCTGTAATCCTTCCAGTCATGATGCCCGGTGTACATCTCGGCAAAGTCGCTGCAAGCCAGGTTAAGCATGTCATTTTCCATGAAGGAAAGCCCTTTTAGCTTAGTAAACTGGCTAATTTCGCGGTGCAGGCCAGTCCAAACCTCCTCTTTGACTTGGGAGAAGTCCACGCTATAGTTGGGCTGGCCTTCAAAATACAGGTCATCAATATAGCAGCATAGGTTAGCGGGCAAGCGCATGGACTCGGGGCCGTTGTTCATATCAAAGGCAAAGCCCGCTTCTTCAATCAACACGCCTTCTAAAGCAGGTAGCTGGAATGATAAGTGCAGCCATTTGCCTTTTTCAACCTGGGTGGCTTCCCCTTCAAGGATTTTTCCGGCTGCTGTTTTGGCGTACATGCGTACAACCCCTTCACTGCCATGGTCGGGCACAAAGACGCTGCCTTTTATAGTCTGGCCGGGATACAGCAAAGGCGAAAAGCATGGGTCATAGCGGCTGTTATCAAAGTCGCTGGGATACAGGTACGTCCGCTTATAAACATATACACGATCCCTGGCCATAAGTGGCATGGCATGGACTTTAAGGGAGCGGCTGCCCGTGGCGGCCTGTTCGCCGGAGTTGGCTATGGTAGCCTCGCAGGTGCCGCCGCCTTCCTTGCGGACTTCTATAGCGTGGGTGGAGCCAGGGAATTCAAAGTGGCAGCTATCCATACGGTTTTCTATGATATTTTTCCAATCCTTTGGCAGTTCCTCGCCTGCGATTGCCCAGGCAAGCTTGGCCATATAAGCCGCGCCAAATGAAATATCCATATTGTTGAGCGTGCCAACAATGCTGGAGTTTGCCAAAAAGTCATTGATGGGCTTACGCCATTTGTCGTAGTTGATGCCTTCAAGGCCGCAGACTATGCCCATGATGGTAGCAATATTTCCGACATTGCAGTCTGTATCCCAGCCGCACATATTGCATATGTTAAGGGTATCGTCAAAATCCCCCTCGCCATACAGCAGGCCCAAGATCATTACAGCGATATTAGGGATAATATGGCAGTTGCCAGGATATTTGTCGTAGCCGAAATTATCAAAGATGTACTTGTAGCAGTCACGCCAGTTTTTCGGGTTTTTATCGTAGTAATCCATTACCGCCCGGGTAACCCGCGTGTATTCGCAGTCCGCAGGGATGTAGGACAGGCCTTTTTCAATAATCGCCCGCATATTTTTTTCTTCGAAAGAATGGGCAATACAGGTAGCGATAAAGATACCGCCGTAGATTCCGTTGCCACCATGGGTAACGCTTGCAGCCATTTCGGCATATTTTGCCGCCAGATCCGGGTTGCCAGGGCATACCAGCCCCCAGGAGTCGATAAAAATCTGTCCGCCGATCTGCTCCGCTACAGTGTGGCCGTTTTGCTCAATGCTGCCGCTGCGTGGCGCTGGGATGCCTGCCCGTAGGTTCAGGTAGGCGGTATGCTCCGTAGAGATGCCGTAGCCTCCCCACCAGAAAAACCCGTGTTCAAAAGGCGCGTAGTTAAGCAGCGCTTCGCCTACTGCCTGGGGGGTAAGGTCAAGGCCGTGGTCTTCCAGGGCGCGTATAAAGAATATTGGCCCATTGCTGTCGTCATCTGCGGCAAAGCGCCTATATTCAACTGGGTAGTTGTGGACTTCGCCGTATACGTTTTTGATTTGCTGATAGGTCCAGCCCTCTATTGGCGCACCCAGGCGTATGCCGATGATTTTGGCCAGCCAGCCTGCATAGATTTTTTCGATATATTCTGTTTTCATGTAAAAAATCCTCCTCTTCCTTATCCCTTCACGCTTCCGCTTGCCATACCTTCAATAAAACGGCGGCTAAGCACTAAATACATAAGGATTATCGGTAATGTTGTGATAGCTGCCGCAGTATAAATGCGCTCCCAGTCGCTTCCAAATTCGCCTACGAAGCGGATAAACCTTGTAGCAGCAGGCCGTAAGCTGTCTGATGTAATAAATGTGCTTGCAAGCAAAAACTCATTCCATACATTTACGAAAATCAGTATTGCAACGGTCATAAAAATAGATTTTGCTATGGGGAGGGTAATCATGGTAAAGGCCTGTATTTCGCTACATCCATCTATCTTAGCGGCTTCTTCCACTTCCCGTGGTATACCCGCAAGGAATGTACGGAGGAGCAGCATGTTAAATGGAATCTGGCCAGCCGTATACAGTATCACCAGGCTGGTACGGGTGTTTACCAGGCCTATTGCGTTAAAAAGGAAAAAATTTGGCACAAGGGACAAAAACCCGGGTATTGCTATGGCCGCAAAAAAGTAAACCATAAAAAATTCTTTGCCCTTAAACTCAAGCTTGCTTAAAGCATAAGCACCCAGCCCAACGATCCCTAAAACCAAAACAATAACTGCGGCCGAAATCACGATGCTGTTTATAAAAGCAGTACCGTAACCGCCAATCTGCCAGGTTTCGTACCAGTTATTAAACACCCATTGTTCCGGTAGGCCGAAAGGCCTGCGCATAATGTCCGTCCTTGTCCTAAAAGCGTTGATAAACACTTGCAGCAGGGGTATAAGGGAAAAGAAAAGCAGGCCAAATAGTACAAGGTACATAAGTATCTCCGGGATTTTCTTAAAAAAACGGCTCTGGATCATTCCTCATTCAACCCCCCTTTTTTGATGACGTAGCGTTGCACAAAATAGAAGCCTATGCAGATTATGCTTTGGATAACAACCAATGCATTGGCATAACCCGCGTTAAAGCGGATAAAAGCATTTTTATAAATCCATGTGGATAAGATTTCCGTCACATGGGCAGGGCCGCCTTGGGTCATAACCCAAACATAATCGAATGTCAAAAAGCTCCACATCACCGTCATAATAATCATAAAGGCTACAGTGCGCTTAATGCATGGCAGCGAGATATAAAACACTTCCTGGACACGGCCAATCCCGTCTACCCTTGCAGACTCGTAAATAGATGGGTCTACCTGCTGCAGCGCACCAAGGAAAATTACCATAACAAAGCCCCACCAACGCCAGTTGTCTACAAAAGCTATGGAATAAATAGCAACAGCGGGGTCTACTATCCATAAAACACTGCCTAAATTTTCCCATCCCCACTCACGGAACATAACGTTTATACCATGGAAGGGGTTAAAATAAGCTGTCCAGATAGCGCCAACCACAGCCGCCGAAAGGACAAAAGGCAGGAAAAAGGCAGTGCGGAACAGCATCTGAAGCTTCTTTGTTTTACTGATAAAAACTGCGACTATAAAACCCAAAAAAATAGGTACGGTCATAAATATAGCCATCCAGCGCAGGTTGTTTGCGATTGCGACACGCACTACCCTGTCCCTTGTAAAAATTTCTACAAAGTTATCAAGCCCTATCCAGGTAGGGTTGCCGAGCCCGTTCCATTCAAACAAAGACAGGTACAGCGTGCTTAGCGAGGGAAGGGTTATGATAAGCAAATGAACGAGAAAAGCTGGTAAAATAAACAAATAAGGTATACGACTTGTTTTTTCTTGCATTTTGCACCGCCTTTTATTTTGGCCCCAGCGCCAACCACTAACTAGTTGACACTGAGGCCATTATTTCGCATTATTTTTTATTCAAGGCTTAGGGGAATGGCGGGATTTCGTCTGCCGCAACTGCAGCATCGCTTATCCTTTGGATCTCGTCAATAAATTCGTCCATGGAGACAAGGCCCATAAAGAGGCCGTCGGTGTTCTCATTCATGTAGGTGCGGACGTCTACTGCAAAGAATGTCCAGGCGCACCAGCCAATACGGTTGTCTGCCATGGCATCCAGCATAACGGAATTCATGATAGCTACATCCGGATGCATACCTGTCCAGAAATCATCGTCAATAGCTTGTATCGGATAAGGCTGCCAGTTGGCGTATACAACAGATTGCCTATGGCGGTCTACCGTCGTAAACATCCAGTTAAGTACCTCCGCCGCAAAATCCGGGTCAGATGCACCAGCGTTTATAGAGTAGGCACTGCCTGTAGCAATAGCGACAATATTATCTACGCCTGGGCGCATACCGGGCATTGGCGCAAAAACCCATTCGCCTTCATCCATTTCGCGGGCAAGGGTACCGCCGCGCCAGGATCCGGCCCACTCCATAGCGGCGCGTCCGTCTACAACCATCATGGTAGCGTCGCTCATAGTAATAGCCTGGGATGCCCTTTCGGTAATCCAGCCATTTTGCCACCATTCCACCATCATCTCTAAAGAACCCCTGATAAGCGGGTCGTTCCAAGGCCTTGTGCCCTGTATAGCTTCCCTGAGGGCGTCCGGCCCTGCATAGTTGCTTAAAAACATGGAGTATAACCAGTCTACCGCCCCAAACCAGTCCGCATTACCAAAGGCGATTGGGACTATCCCGGCCTCTACGCAAGCGTGTACAAAGTCCATTAACTCTTGATATGTCTGCGGGGGCTGGCTAAAGCCCATTTGGTTTAATATGCTGACATTGTAGAATATGCCCATGCCTTCAAAGGTATCGGGGATTGACCACAGCTGGCCTTGCCAGTATCCTGCGCCATAAGCCCATTCATGGATAATATCCGACCAGCCATATTGGGCAGACCACTGATCCATTGGCAAAATACGGTCGCCCTTAGCCAATTCTATCGCAGCTGAGGGGCCGCCTATGCTTAGGTGCAAAAGGTCTGGCCCGGCACCTGCCGCCAGTGGGATTTGCAGGCTTCTAAAGTCTGCAAAGTGGACAAACTCAAAGGTATCGTCCGGGAATGCCTCTTGCATTGGTATGTCGTAGAACCTTGGCCCATACTCTATCCTCGTCGGGCTTTGTGGGAAAGTGGAAATGGTCAGGTGACGGCCGCCCGTTGCTGCATCTGTGTCCGCAGGGGCTGCTGTATCTGTCCCAGCCGCAGGGGCTGCTGCCTCTGGGGTAGCCGTTGCCCCGCCGCCAGCGGGTGCCTGGCCACCGCCGCAGGCCGCTATTACAACCATCGCAGCAACTAGCATTGCCAACAAAATTACACGTTTCATTGAAAATCCTCCTCTTTGTTAAGGTTGATGTGTATATAGCATAGCGTGGCTGACATAATCGAATACACGCTTTGCAAACTTAGGAAGTTAAAGCTAAGCCCTTATTTCGTGATTTTTTGAAATAAATCATGAAACAAGCTAGTCCGGTTTATGTTGTACACATATTTAATGAGATGGCGGGTTTTATCAAAACCCCATTGATAGTCGTAGCCCGGGATCGGGCTTGGCTCCAGCCTGTCATACATAAAGTCCTCATCCAAAAGCCATCCTACGGCGGTTACGTCCCAGATAGGCTTTGCCCATGTAGGCAGTTTAAAAAACCTTTTCTCACTGCATTCGATAGTGAGGTCGGCCAGGTAGTCGCAGAGCTTGTTTTTCCCGCGCATCCAGTACTCAATTTCCGGCTTGCTGAGCGAAAATTCCGAAACCACGCCCCTACATGGGAGCAGTACCAAAGCCGCGCCGCAGCCAAACACTACCCGCGCTGCCGCGACATCCTGATACAGGTTAAACTCATAGATATCCGGCCAATCAAGGGAGTGTCCGCCAAGCCATACAATGACGATGCGGTCTTTTATTTCAGGCTTGATAAGCAGGGCAGATGCAACATTGGTTATCGCCCCTATGGCAATGACGTACAGCGGCTTTTCCGGCGTATAGCCCATAGCCCGCTGTGCCAAATCCTTCGCTGCATCAGAAATAACGGACTCTGCTTCAGAAGGCAGGTAGCTTTCCGAGCCGCGATATATCTTGCCGAGCATATCCTCCCTGCCTGTCAGGGAGAGGATGTTCTCAATTTCTG
>Ga0131853_10014821_pt1 | contig 14275 bp, 7 predicted proteins | sample TergutLab28metaG_FD_92764 | JGI IMG/M metagenome (GOLD analysis project Ga0131853, IMG submission 92764) | Labiotermes labralis P1 segment gut microbial communities from Petit-Saut dam, French Guiana - Lab288 P1 (version 2) (version 2) | ecosystem: Host-associated > Arthropoda: Insects >... | reverse complement strand
ACCATGAACTTTTTTTAAATAACCCCCCCACCCCCCCCCCCCCCCCCCCCCCCAACCTTACCGCTATTCAGATTATAACTGCCAAGCAGCAAAGAAAGAAAAACAGACCATCATTTCTCCATTTAAACTCTGCTTTAATTTAAACTTTCCCAACGCATTTCCCATCCCACCTTTGCTGTAAGAACTTCTAGCGGAAGGAAAATGACTTAGATGGGCATGGTGCAGCTGGCAGTGGAAGTGGTGCGCTATTTGTCAGTAAGGGAATGTCCTCAACGTCTAGCACCGTCGGGCCACACGGTCCCTTCTTTGTCTGTTTGCACTCTTCCCATACCACATTCAGCAACTCGACTATTAAGCAATTCCATTTCTAATCTCTGTCCTTACCGTTTCTCCCTGTCTCTTCAGCTCTTCATTATTAGAACATGAACAGTGTGTGGTGGCCCTCTGTGCTGAAGGGAACTGCTTTCACTGCGACCTGTTCTTACGGCAGTTGCCATGCACATCCTGTTCAGGCGTTTTGTTTGGCATTTGTTTCACTTTCTTTTGTTTCAGTCCTAGAGAAGGAGCATGTTACTTCGAGCATTAAGAACAAACTCCGCGAGAGAGAGTTGTGTTGAACACTGACGGTAGTTCGACTGAGCAAGAATCTTACCACGTATAACGGAATCCGCAAGCCCGACATTTGGAAACAAACCTACAAAATAAAAATTGCATTTTTTTAAAGAAATTAGGAGCAGATTGAGCTCTGCGAGTACCTGTTACCATTTGGTTCGGAGTCCTTTGCCTCCCTCTTTGCTCTCACAATAATAATAATAATAATAATAATAATAAATTCAGTTCAGTATTTCATTATTGACGTGCTGGTTTAACAGCACAGGACCAGTTGTAAAGCTAGCACAAAATTTACACAAATTAATACAACAGCACACTTGCAGTTTATATTTACTGCAGTATCTGAGATGTATACAGTGTAATTCAAAGAATTTGTCAAAGCAACAGTGTCATAAACGGCAGAACATAAGAAACTTATTTTGAAGTGTCTATCTTCGTTCAAACCATGGCTAACATGAAATTTTAGTGGCACAAGATCTGCCTAAGGGTTCTGGATTATGTCGTAAAAGTATCGGGTACTAGCCAATCATATTAACCCAGACCGAACGTCTACTGAATGTGTCAGTGTCACTGCCGACGACATTTTTTTGCCGCGGAATTGCGTCTAGCGTGTCGACTTTCGAAGTCAGCGTTAAACAAACTAAAGCCTCTAAACTTTCAATTTGGCACTTAAAGATGATGATGATAATAATAATAATAATAATAATAAAGTTTAGAACATGCGGAACCATAGTTTTGCCTGTTGTTTTGTATCGGTGTGAAATTTGGTCTCTCACATTAAGGGAGGTCATAGGATGATGGTATATGGGAATAGGGTGCTGAGGAGAATATTTGGGCCTAAGAGGGACGAGGTGGCAGGTGATTGGAGAAAACTACGTAAATAGGAGCTTAATGATCTGTACTCCTCACCAAATATTATTCGGAAGATCAAATCGAGAAGAATGAGATGGGCGGGGCATGTGGCACGTATGAAGGGCAGGATAGGTACATACATGATTTTGGTGAGGAAACGTCGCTAGAAAGAGACCACTTGGATGACCTGAGCGTAGATGGGAGAATAATATTAAATAGAACTTCAAGAAGGGGTGTGGGGGCTTGGACTGGATTGAGCTGGCTCAGAATATGGACAGGTGGCGGGATGTTGTGAATGCGGTAATGAACCTTCGGGCGGATTATGCTCCATGGAGTTAGTTAGTTAGTTAGATATGACATTGCTATTTTACAAAAGTGACTCACTACGAAGCATTTTCTCTGTTTTTATGTGTTCTGCAAATGGGATACTCGCTGTCATTTAATTTTTGTTTCACGACAAAAATATCGACAAGAATCCAGAAAGTTTTCCCAGTTATTTAATTCGGTATGTTTTATTTTAAGAACTATGTGCTACATTACTTGTTAAAACATTACTCATATAAACTAGACCGGAAGTCTCCAAAATCTGGATGATTGAGTTTTACATATTCAGATGGTCCGTGGAACGACTAGGATTTGAAAGACACGATGTAGAAGAAATTAACATGAATTCATAGCAGGTAGTACAGTTGTGCAAATATGTTTGTAGAATAAACTGAGTGCTATAGCGATTGATTTAAGCTTATTCTCTCATTGTTTTGCAGTGTGGGTGTATTTTGGTTCGCAGCAAAACCTTACACTCTTAGGCATTTGTGATAAATCAGACCTCTGTGCTGCTGCATGAATTTCTCTCACCGGCCACACAGTTAGCTTGGCTCGTGTATTAGTTCATTGTGTGTGTTTTTTGTTTGTTTGTTTAACTGTTTAAATCCTGGTGGTTAATATATGCACCATAAAGTTCCACAATCAGAATCTTATATTCAGCCCACGTAATGTATTTACGGGTTTCATAGGAACCCCAGAGCAGAGTGAGATTATATCCCTGCACAGAATATCAGATTGACTTTTAGAACCGAGACTGAATGTGTTTACTGCGCGGTACGAGCTGAATCGTCATACATATTATAGATGTCAGGCATTTAGACACCAATCTCTCAACGCTGCGACACGGGTGCGATCCCAGGACAGTCCATATACGTTTTATGATAAACAAAGTGGCATTGGGCCAAATTTTCCTCCGAGTACTTCGGTTTTCCCCGGTCTGTATCATTCCACCAATATTCCATACTCATCTTCATCTGCATGTTTCTCTTACCTTAAGGAGAAATGCGCGAAGAATGCAAACCTTCCAAAAAAAGAAATCTGTCTGGAAAATTTAGGAGCATTAGATAGAAAAGTACTTTCATGTTTTGTCAGTCTGAGAAGGGATAGCGGATTCTGTAAACGAAAATTGGGACTTCCCGGCTGTCAGTTTAAACTTGGCATTTCTTTACACTCGGCGACCATCCTGATCACGCACGACACTCGTTTTCCTTTCAAATTTATTCAATTTTTTACACACTTTTCTCTGGCGTACACACTTCTGCCTTGCTGTCTTTTCATTAATCGGCAATATGTCACTGCTTGTCATCTGCAATCACAAATGTCAGATCTCAATTCGTTGCTCTTCGCTGGTGCATTCTCCGAATAAAGAATCCACTTTAGACGCGTCTCACAAATACTTAAAATGGCCATAAATATCAGCCACGTAGAAATGTGTCGAACTTGGTATTGTTTATATCGGCAGTATCTTCCAGTTGTTGCCTGTATCGGTTTCGAGGTAATCCAGCATTTTCTGTCGTTACGTTTTCCGGTATAAATCAATCACTTCCTTTCTTTTGTTTCATCCATCTTGTGCTGAAGTCTCGGGACAGAAATTCCGCCCCACTTGCCTCCTAAATTTGAGGAACTGCCATGGGTATGATTGGAAGAATGGGTAGATATGACGTAAACGTCCAGCAGGAGACACTGCCTTGGAAACCGATAATATAATCCAGTATCTCTGGTGATTGATCTGCTTATGTTGAAACCCGATAACCATAGAAACACACCAGCTGCACGGAGTGTTTGACTAGACGAACCTGCAGTTAGAATGCTAGAAAATCTCATCAAAGTCAGTATACACCGACACGCAAATTCGCGTACCGTAGATGGAGGAGGCAGAAAGGGACGTGCATTTTACTACGGACTGAGCTCGTATATTGCGTGATAAACGAATCATTCACCATAATGTTACTTCCTCAGTTGTCGGAAAGAAGTTTGACGTCAGCTTCCTGAACCTGGGGATTTAACAGGAGACAGGAACCTTATACCTAGATAATTGTTCCACCGTCACTCATTAATTAGATGTGTGTTGGACCGTGCATCATTGTGATAACTGAAGGATAAGAACCAACTGGATGCCACTTATTATTTTATTGTACTTCTTATAGGCTCAACATGTTTCGGGCACTACTATGCCCATCAACAGGAGCTTACGACTATAATGTTGATTACGACAATGGTCTTCTCGTTCTTGGGTTACTGTAGGTTGGAAGTTAGGTGCGGTCAGGCTGGAGTAGTGCTGCAGGCTGCAGCCCGGACACTACTCCAGCATACCCGCATCTAACCTTCAACGTACAGCAACCCAAGAACGAGACGACCAATGTGGTAATCAACATTATAGTCGTGAGCTCCTGATGATGGGCATAGTAGTGCCCGAAACATGTTGAGCCTATAAGAAGTACAATAAAATAATAAGTGGCATCCAGTTGGTTCTTATTCTTCAGTTGTTCATTAATTAATTAGCGTTTCTTCATTTAAATGCTTTATTGGAAAAAAGTATATTTAGAATTGGGCTTATCAGATATATAGAGCTCTAATGAACTAATGCATCTGGTAATTTTAAAAAATAGTAAGATGCCATCAGTAGGGGAGCTGTAGTGTGCAGCTTTGTTGGCGACACAGCTGTAGTGTGCAGCTTTGTTGGTGACACAGCTGTAGTGTACAGCTTTGTTGGTGACACAGCTGTATCAGTTTCTAATTATTTAAATTCACAGGAGAGAAAGTTTAAATGCATACAAAATTTTATTTTGAAATAACTGTAGAAGAAGGTCTTCTTTGAAGACTTGTGCATAGGTGGGAGGATAATATTAAAATGTATCCTAAGAAATCTGGTATGAGGGTGTGAACTGGCTTTATCTGACTCAGTATAGGGTCCAGTAAAAGGCTGTTTTGAACGCGTTGGTAAAGTTTGGAGATCTGAGAAAACAGAAAAACTTTCTTTTACCACGGTGCTACCGTTTGCTTCCACGAAGAAATATGTTCTGTGGATGTAGTTAATTGAGGTGTGTGGTGGCGAAAGTGTGACACATCTGCTTGTGTTCAGGTTTGCTTCCGTCAGGGTTATTTGGTGTTGGATTTCAAACATGTGAATTAATTTAATCCTGGTGGTTTTGAATTAAAATATGCGGCAGAAAGGTGTTAGTATTCGATGGCTGCGGGTATTGACAGTTTGTTCACCACATAAAGGCTATGAAAATATTAGAGTTTAATTGACATTCGTTTATTAAACACTGCGTTTTAGAGCCACATAGACTGTAATGCGCTACAATTGTGTGCCAGCAGTAGCTGACACTAAGGTAGGCCTACCTAAAAATGAGTAAAAATGCGAGGTAGGGCCTTAGAAGAGTTGTTTTGCGAGATGGCAACCATTAATTAATAACAATAATTTAAATAAGGAGTTTATATCAAAGAACTTCTTCTGAGGTGTTAAAATTTTAATTGCTATTATGCTTAAATATTTCCAGCTGTTTTTCTCTTGTTCCGGTTGTCGAGTGGATATACTGTATGATTTAAAATGAAATTGTTTCAGTTAAAAAGGAAAAAACCGCTAACACAACAGCATTTTGGTCATTTTTATGGCAACATGTTTCGAACCTGAAGGGTCATCATCAGGATTGCATTTGCTCAAATGAGATCTAATTTTAGCAATTTCACGTATGGGGAGAGGGGAAGTGCATAGACTTTGGGGGGGGGGGGTGAGGGAAAGAGACCACTGGGACAAACCAGGCGTAGATGGGAGGTTAATATTAAAATATATATTTAAGAAATGGGATAGGGGCATGGACTGGATTGATCTGGATCAGAACTGGAACAGGTGGTGGCTGTTGTGTATGCAGTATTGAGCTTGATGTTTTCTGGACCGTGCATCGTTGTGATAACTGAAGTATAAAAAACCAATTAGATGCCACTTGTTATTTTATTGTACTTCTTGTAGGCTGAACATGTTTCGGGCACTACTATGCCCGTCATCAGGAGCTCGCGACTATAATGTTGATTACCACATTGGTCGTTTCGTTCTTGGTTTGCTGTAGGTTGGAGGTTAGGTGCGGTTATGTTGGAGCAGTTCCGGGCTGCAGGCTAAAGCATGATTCCGTCGTTCTTTAGCCTTCGTTAACACACTCCCTCTAGCTTCAATATTTAACTTGCTTGGTATCAACTTTCTGATGCCAAGAACTTTGAGGCGGTTCCCAGATTTTTGGAATATTTGTGCACCCCTGCCGTTAATGATCTCTCCTTAGGCTCTACTGAGCACTAACATAGTTTCGTTCAAAGCAATACAACATTGTTAACAACGCTAACGCAAAAGACTGGTCGGTCCCTTTCTTTTCTTTGCCTCGTACTTGTCACACAATTTGTAGTTAATGTTTGTGGCGTCTGTTAGCACAGTGTTGCCACGACTTTAGGTTAATGTTTCATCAACGGCAAAAATGGAATACACAAACGTTATGTAACAAATCGTGGGTTCCGCCGTGTAACGTAGTGCTATTTTGCACAGAACGTGTATATTTTTTTTTTAAGTTTTGTTGGATCTGATTAGATACACAAATTGCACGTTTCTTTGTTTGTATAAAATATGAACTTTTGTAAACTTTGTTCCATTCGAATATTCAAATACTGCGCATTAACAGTGGGTGTACATTTATATGTCTGTATATAGATACAAATGTGCACGCACGTTTGGGTCTATATTCATGTGGAATTGTAGAGAAACTGGAAGGGCGTGTGGCAAAGAAAAGCGATGGCAAACGTAGATAAATTAACATACGAAATATTATCTCCCTTAACCTGCTGTTTGTCACTTTGTGTGTGTGCTAGAACAGAACAGGACCAGTCATTGTGCCTGGTCTTCATGCATGTTATTGCTAGTGTTCTATCCTGCTATCATACATGCCATTTACCCAGACACATGAAGTGAAGTGGATAAGATAAACACTGCCTAATTGAAATCCATTTCCATTGCGTCATTCATTACGTCACAGTAACAAAACTGTAATCAAATATTTGAACGAAAATTCCAGTGGGATGTTCAAACACTCCTGCATGTGTGTTTGAGTCGCACTCCAGTAATCCTTATCGAAATGAACTAGGGACTCCTGGACGACTTCATTAGCGATCTTGTTTAAGAGGAACTGGAGTTCAGCAAACATAGAAGTCGCATCAGCGTGATAACTCGATCATACGAAGATAAACAGGGTGTAGGTTATCTTGTTGCTCAAATTCGGTAGATCTACATTCCTCTGACCTGTATGTCTACACGGAGTCACTGCGTTCAGCAGTTTGTTCTTCGGTAACATATCGAACGGTTCGTTCATTCATAATTGGCGCTGTGCGATGCCTCCGATAAAGATTATCGTCTTCTTAGATGTGACGTCATGTTGTGTAGTATGAATTTACCATTGTTTCGGAAGGATGCACTATCTCCATGTTCAGGATATTCCAATATCTCCAATAAGTTCGTGTTTCCTGTTTTTCGTTATTTCTAATTAACGAAACACTCTGTCCTGTCATGTAAATTTTACCTCGCGTTTGAACAGTACGCCTAATTTACGTCGTCATTGTGGCCTTGTTTTAAATATAGATGCCACATTACATTCACATGTGACTGAGGTACGTACTGTATGTACAGGGTGTCACACAAAGTTTCGACAAGTGCTAAGTCGCGAGCCTTGTAATACGAAAAACAAGTTTATGGATTTAAATGATGCGTGACCTTGCATTGAGCAATTAGATATGATATCAAACCAACAAATGCACATAAGTGTATGACAGTATAACACACACAACATACACCTCTTGCATGTTACGGCCACTCATGCGGTCGCCTTCAGGGAGGTGCATTAGAAATGATAGATGTAATGCGATATCACAGAAATTTTTGAACCAATGCAAGGATTTAAAATATTAAATTTTAAAAATAATACATGGTTTAAAATACGTATAAAGAATTAAAGTACGAGTAAAAATATTTTTATATACTTGCATATTAAGAGTGAAAATACAAATAAAATATTTTTATCTGCATTTTAGTTCTTAGTGTGTTTTTTAACTCTTGTTTTAGTTTTAAAATTGAATTCTTATAATAAAACCAACTAGAAGCACTACCTTCTCAAATTTATTTTTGGATTAAAACTCTACTTGTTTCGGGCAGTTCCTCTGTCCACCATCAGGAGTTTTTCACTGTACACGCAGCAATTGTATATGTCATACAGGTTTGCTGACAGCTTGAAGCTGTCAGCAAACCTGTATGACATATACCATTACTGTGTGTACAGTGAAGAACTCCTGATGATGGACAGAGGAAATGTCCGAAACATGTAGAGTTTTATTCCAAAAATAAATTTGAGAAATTAGCGCATCTAGTTGGTTTTATTATAAGAATTTATCACGATGCACGGTCACATGAATGTCAAATTTAAAATTTAATATTTTATATCTGTGTATTGGTGAAGAAATTTCTGTAATGTTTCAATGTCTCTGTCCTTTGTGATGCAATATTCTGAAGATGGCAACATGAGTGACCGAAACATATAGGCGTTATATCGTGTGTTTAGTACACTGACATACATTTGCGTGCATTTGTTGGTTTTGGTATCATATCCAATTTTGTGAAGTTATTCTTTGTCTCTAAATGTAGTCCTGTGTCAAATTTGCAATAATTTTGGGACGTGGGCAACTCGAAAAACGACAGTGTATACATAAATGGAAGAAAAACTTGAAACTTAACAAATTACATAAAATATAAGGTTCTAAATTTGATTCTTCTTTCAGACTCAAAATAGAGTTTACTAGAAAGCTTATATGAACACGGCTATAAGACACTGGTGATGATCTGATTCATATATTCAAACGTTTTGCTTAATTGAATATAGTAACTATATTAGTGCATTGCGCCGCAGGGGACTGTTGGTGATTAAGAGATTAATACTGATATGCTTATCCTAGCAGCGGCTGTATGCAAGGGACTGCGCATGTATTATAAAGTGGTGAACCTGAAGAAAGGGGACAATTTGCATTTCACAGTGTGTTGAATGTACCACGTGTTGGCTGTGGTAACGTCTAAAAAAAAAAGACACCCTTCTTATTATACAAGTTACGAACAGGGGCAGAGAGCTTACTGGTAACAAAAATACTTAGACGAAATTTACAATGTGGCTGCAAACATGGGGAGAGGTTATTTAGGGCCAAAAGCTTTTCTGTGTTAAACGAATTTCAAAATTTTTAATGTTTCGTTGACCGTGCATCGTGATATATCCGTATAACATGAACCAATAAGAAGCAATATTTTCTATTAATTTATTTCAATAATAAGCCTCTACATGTTTCGAGCAGGCTTGGTGCTCATCATCAGGAGGATCGTCTCTGTATTAACAGCAATTGGTACATGGGTGTTGATAAGTCTATAGCCCGACTAGGAAGGAAACAAGCTAATGTTTCTGTCCGAGCGGCGTGAATTTCCTTTGGCGTTTGCCTTGCAGAAAAAAAAAACAAAACCTTATGACAGCTTTCATCTCGACGTTGTTGAAATCGCGCGCGTCCCTAACGTTCTTCCGAGTTTGTTTCCTTCCTGGACGGACTAAGGACTTATCAGCACCCCGATATAGTCACGCGTTGTGTTGACTGGCTGCTGCCCAGCAGCCAGTCAACACAACGCGTGACTATACCAATTGTTGTTAATACAGAGTCGATCCTCCTGATGATGAGCACCAAGGCTGCTCGAAACATATAGAGGCTTACTATTGAAATAAATTAGTAGAAAATAGTGCGTATTATTGGTTCATATTATACGAAAAAAATGTCAAACCTTTAAGCCAAAGGCCCTAAATTTTTATAGTGGTTAATATTTTGTAAAGGGATTGCACAAATTTTCTAAAAATCTACGAATCGCCTCAAAGTTCTACCTGTTAATACTCGTAGTGTGTCGTGAAGCAAGTTCATTGCCGAGGACCCACGAATATTGGGCAACACCATATTAATATAGACGCCATAGCGAGCTGGTGCACGGGAATTGTGCACGCCCTGGTTTGTAAACTTCAGACACTTCACTGTGTACAAAGAGAACTCTTCTTCATTGCAGTTTCAGATGACGGCCACTTTGATGACAAGTTCGTCTGTTGTTCAGATTCGTTAAACATCATCGTAATAACAAAATTAGAAGAGACTGTCAAAGTAATACATAAGAGTGCCTTCGAAAGGGTCCGACCACGCAGTCGCCATGACACAAGACACCGAAACTAATAATGTGTTTCTGTTTACCTTTCTCGCTAAATTACGGTGCCAGAGCTCAGGTAAGCGTAGTTTCATTGAGACCTCTGTCGACACTGTATTTCACCTGCAAGAAGCCTTTTTTTTTCCAAATATCCGCCTTACTTCCATATCTTTCAGTCTAGTGTTTTTGGAAACATAAATTGCGTCTGCTGTTCGCCGAGGGTTTATTGAACAGAGGCTGACAAACTGGTATTCTTTTCAGTGATCGCACTTGCTGTTCATTCTGAAATTTGAACCACATTACGTGCTACGTTAAATTCCCTAATACTTTCACTGTTGAACTGAAGAATAACAAACCAACTAGATGCCACTTATTATTTTATTGTATTTCTTATAGACTCAACATATTTCGGGCATTACTATACCCGAAAAATGTTGAGCCTGTAAGAAGTACAATAAAATAATAAGTGACATCTAATTGGTTTTTTATTCTTAAGTTATCACAAAGATGCACGTTCCAACACACATCACTTTCACTGTTGTTTATCCGATTTTATAAATTATTTATTAAGAAATCCAGATATTTTCCACTCACTTTACACAAGAAGATGTTAAGACTGTGTGTTTAACCATTTCACACTTTCTTTCCGTAAACAAATAAGCAGTGTTTATCCAACCATCCGTTTGTACCTTCGAGCACAGTTCAGCTTCCTTATCATTATCTTTTCCAATACAAATGCAGCATTTCTTGTTTCCTTTGCCTGTGGTTCAGTTAGTAGAGGGTAAAAGAGATATGGAGTTTTTTTTCGGTTGAATGTACGTAAAAGTGGCCATGAAGTTATTTATTCCATTATCCAATAAATCACGTCAAATGTTTGAAGAATGCCTTTTTCAAGAATTAATCCTTAATCCGATCAGGGAAGAGCGGTTTAACTCCGGTAGCTGGAAAAAATAATGCTTCGCTAATCTACGCCTAATTTTCTCATTTTCACTCTCACCTTGTCCGGCGTAGATCCAGAATATTTTTTCAATAAAGTTTCTACTTAAACGACCGTAGTCTATTGTTCCGCCTCATTGAATAGGTGTTAGATACAAATATTTTATTTTTCAAAAGTCATCGCTCAACTTCTCCGCTTTTGTAATTTCTCTCCCGCGAAGAGCGATGATTCATGGCCCTAACGAATTCAAACCAGATAAGCTACGCTTCATGCATGATTAATGCGACGGTCGCGAACCTTTCATTTCGTCAGTCTTAGACATAAAGAGCCACATTAATTATAAATGTGCAAAGCCAAGAAGGCTGGCATTTTTGTTTAGAAAGAAAAAAGAAAAACCTACGTCATATTGATTTCACTAGTCCAGATACACTGACATGTGTTTGTTAAAATACAGGGAAGGGTTATTTTGCTGCACATGAAGGGCTATACACGTGCGTTTCATATTTTATATCTGTGTTTTGCTGTGCTGTCGTAAAATCGGGCTTGTAGTTCTTGGTTGTAGCGTGAATTATTTGTGCTGTGTTCCGGTAACAAATTGAAAGTGGCCGGTGAGTGTGTTGTTGGAAATTACACATAGGAATAAAACACCAAACTGCGTGAGTGTTATTGATGTGTCTCAATATCAAAATGGAGCCCTTTGATATACTGTAATATTCGTAAGGTCTTTAAGGTCATTGAGTTCCTCATTATGTAATTTTCTACACTCCTCTTTTAACTCGTCCCTCTTAGGCCCAAATATTATCCTCAGCACCCTACACTCAAACATCCTCAGCCCACGATCCTCCATCAATGTGAGCGACGAAGTTTCACACCCATACAAAACAACATGCAAATTTATAGTTCTGTATATCTTAATCTTTATAGTTTTGGATAGCAAACTGGAAGATGAAAGATTCTGCACCGAATGTTAGCAGGCATTCCCTGACTTCAATCCGCTCTTAATTTCTTCCTGAAGAGAATTTTGATTTGTTAAGGTTTTTCCCAAATATTTGAACTCTTCCACCCTTTCAAAGCAACTGTTATCAGTCTTCATATTGTGACTTCGTCCTGCTTTCTGATCTCGAGACATGACCATGTGTTTAGTTTTTTTCAGCATTTACTTCTAGTCCATTCTCCTTACTGGCAGCTACTAAAGCTTCTGTGTTTTTCTTTATAGTATTTACACTTCCGCTCAATATGTTAACATCATCAGCATAATCTAGAACCTGATGTTTACCGTTTAATTTCAAGCTATACTTGTTTACCTGAACTCTCTAATGGCGTACTCTAAATAAAAATTGAAATTCAATGGCGATAAAGCATCTCCTTGTTTCTAAACATTCTTTTCTAGAAACGTGTGAGATAAATGTTTGTCTACCAGGGTTCTGCAATTGACTTAATTCAGAGACATTTATATTAGCCTTAGCAGGTTCATGGTGATACCAAAATCAATGAGACTGTTAAACAAGACCTCCATCCTATCTGGACCATAAGCTTTCTGGAAGTCTATAAATAGCTGATACGCTGATTCACCCTATTCCTGTTTTTTCCCCAAGTATCTGACGAATGTACAATATATGATCAGTATTTGAACTGTTGCGTCGAAATCCGCATTGATGGTCCCCACTAATTTCCTCTGCAGTAGAGGTTAACCTTGACAGTAGGATGTTGGATAAAATTATGTATGTCGTTGACAAACGTGATGTGTCCCTGTACTTTACTATAATATAGACTTGTTAAATTCGGACAAGAAATTTCGGAAGGTATTTGTGAGGCCTGCATTACTTCAGGTGCTTCATTGCATGTGACAGGTTAAGCTGGTGAGAAAGATACTAGTCCTACAGAACAGCTGTCCATTCTTTTTCAAATAAAGTCAACTAGGTGCACACTGCTTCTTAGCATTTGAATAAAGGTTGACCAACTAGATGACACTTGCTTCATTATCTACTGCTCAATATGTTTCAGACGTTAATACGTCCATCTTCAGGAGCTAGCGAGTACTTGTTGTGTTGTGTAGACTGACTTGAGGCGTGCTGGTGTGATGTGGCGGGATTGTCTGTTGGTGATGTGGTATCCGAGTGTAGGCTACACTCGGATACCACATCACCAACAGACAATCCCGCTACATAACACCAGCACGCCTCAAGTCAGCCTAAACAACGTAACAAGTAGTCGCAAGCTCCTGAAGATGGACGTATTAGTCTGAAACATATTGAGCAGTAGATAATAAAGCAAGTGTCATCTAGTTGGTCAACCTTTATTCAAATATCAAGATGATGCACGGTCCAATACGCATAAGATACTTCTTAGTATATTTATTTCAACTTCTGTACATGTTTCGGGCAACTATGTGCCCATCATCAGGAGAACTTACTGTATCTATGCGACACTGGTATTTTTCACTCTGGTCTGCAGACCAGACAGCCACCCATACAGAGTGAAAAATACCAGTGTCGCATAGATACAGTAAGTTCTCCTGATGATGGGCACGTAGTTGCCCGAAACATGTAGGGAGGTGAAATAAATATACTAAGAACTAGTGTGCCCCCAGTTGGCTTCATATGAAAAAGATAATACGGGGATGCACGGGCAACAAAACATTAAAAATATTAGCTGTCCATTCTTGTGCGCAGATTCATTAATGCGTAATTGTATGTAGTAAAACATCCTGGTTTGGCCTCAGAACTCCGTAGTGACTATGCTCGTAATATTCAACTCATAGAGGATGACGTTTGCATGATTTGGCCTCGTGTTCAGAATTTAGCTTCATATAAAATCTCCCATCATTAGCTGAGTACTTCTTTAGTTATTGATGTGAGACGCCCACACAAATATATACATTTCTCTATATCGTCAGGTGTCTTAAATCAGGAAAAATTACAACAAAATTGCATATTCTTTGAAGATGTGTTTTTACACAAAATTTTACCACCTACTATGCCACTAATGTAGCTGTTACTTCCATTTTCGCACGGCCTCCAAGTTGAAGTTAATTGTGATGCGGAATTGAACAGAACAGTTGTGTGGGGGATTCTACTGTCATGCAGGTTACATCAGTTTTCATTTATCGATTCATTTGTTTCAGAGTTTAATGGCAGCCTTTTATATACTCTGTGCCGGCCTAAGCTGGAAGAAAAGTTTGTAGTTAAGAAACAATAAACTGAAAATTATTTCAGTATTTAACCAACTTGATGCACAAAATTTGTTTCACAATAAGTTTTATTTCATGCCTCTACATGTTTCGAGCACATGTGCTCGAAACATGT